>OHGH01000041.1_pt1 | contig 88510 bp, 78 predicted proteins | sample 1567801 | NCBI WGS metagenome assembly OHGH01 (sample SAMEA3879519, study PRJEB24766) | human gut metagenome | biome: human-associated habitat; feature: feces | place: USA | collected 1985/1987
CACACCTTTGTTCTTTTCTTACCACAGCTGTGGTAAGAAAAGAACAAAGGTGTGGTATGCATAAAACACAGCTGTGGTAAGATTAGCTTTTAGCAAATACGACCTTAGCCGATAGAGATTCTGAAAATAGATACTTGCAGATATGGCAATAAAAATCGTTTGCACTATCTTTGCACCACTCTATAGTTGAATATGCAGAAGGTAGTACAATACATCGAGCGCCACAAGCTCTTCTCGCTGGACGACAAGATACTTGTGGCACTGAGCGGCGGGGCGGACTCCGTGGCGTTGCTGCGCCTGCTCCTCAGCCTGGGATACACATGCGAAGCCGCCCATTGCAACTTCCATCTGCGCGGAGCGGAATCCGACCGCGACGAGCACTTTGTACGCCAACTCTGCCTGGAGCACCGGGTGACGCTGCACACCGTCCACTTCAACACGGAGCAGGAAGCAAAGGAACGGCATATCTCCATCGAAATGGCTGCAAGGGAATTGCGCTACGCGTGGTTCGAAAAAACAAGGGAAGCATGCAGTGCAGCTGTCATTGCCGTCGCCCACCATCAAGATGACAGTGTAGAGACATTGCTGCTCAATCTGATTCGCGGTACCGGCATCAACGGATTGCGGGGTATACGCCCCCGAAACGGACATATAGTCCGCCCCTTGCTCTGCCTGGACAGAAAGGAAATCGTCGGTTATCTGGAAAGTATCGGGCAAGCCTACGTGACGGACAGCACCAATCTGCAGGACGAATATACCCGCAACAAAATACGCTTGAACCTGCTTCCCATGATGCAGGAGATAAACCCCTCCGTCAAGGAAAGCATCCTCAAAACGGCAGAGCATCTGGACGATGCCGCCTCTATATATAATATAGGTATAGAAGAAGCCAAACTGCGAGTCAAGACACCGGAAGGCATAAGTATCGGCGCCCTGAGGCAAGAAGCGGCACCGGAAACGGTCTTATTTGAAATTCTGCATCCGCTTGGATTCAACGCCGCACAAGTAAGGGACATCTGCCGGACATTGGACGGACAGCCCGGCAAAGTCTTTGCCACCCCCGGCTGGCGTGTCATCAAAGACCGCGGCTCGTTGTTGATAGAACCCGTACAGGAAGCCGTAAAGCCGTTATTGGAAATGAAAGAGCATCCCTATGCACCGGATTTCATGATTCCACGCGACAAAGCTACCGCCTGCTTTGATGCCGACAAACTCCAGCATCCCCTATCACTGCGCCTTTGCAGGCAGGGAGACAGCTTCGTGCCCTTCGGCATGAAAGGCCGGAAGAAGGTAAGCGACTACCTGACCGACCGCAAGTTCTCCCTTCTGCGCAAAGAACGGCAATGGGTGCTTTGCTGCGGAGATGACATCATCTGGCTGGTGGGAGAACGGGTGGACAACCGTTTCAGAATAGACGAAAAAACCCGGAAAGTGTTGGTCGTATCAACCATCGACCAGTAGCCATCACAGAATGATTCTGTCCTCCTTCTGTTTCTTGAAGCAATCGGAAAGCAATACGGCAAACGGCGTGTCATACGTGCGCGCCTTCTGCGGACAGCCTTTCACACAAGCACAACATTTGATGCATTTCTCTGCAACCGTATTGCACTCGTCTCCTTTTATAATGGCTCCTGCAGGACAATGCTTCACGCAATATCCGCAATGCGTACAACGTTCCGCATCCACTTGCGGAGTACGGGGCATAGGCACCCCACTCTTACGCAACTTGACGACTCTGCGCAAAAAGCGGAGCAACGGGAAGAAAGGCTGGCGCGGACGCTGGATACGGGTCACATCCACCCCATACAGTTTCTCCATATCTTCGGCCGCCGCAATTTTAGCACGTATCTTTTCACCAAAAAGCTTTGCATACTCCAAGTCGTCCGCATCCGGACGTCCGGCTGCCACCGGATATTTCTCACTGCTATAAGAGTGCTCTCCTACAAACGTAGCACCTGCAATTACCTTGAAGCCCAACCTCGTGACAAAAGCATCCAATTCCACCAAAGCCTTCTCATAGGCCCGGTTGCCGTACACCACCACAACCACGGCAGGTGCACCGTCAGCATGAAGCTCCTTCATCCGCTCCAATGCCAAAGGAGCCACATGACCGCCATATACGGGCACCGTGATGACCGCCAAAGCATGGGAAGGCACCTCCCTTTTACCCGCCGCCTCCAAGGTGAGGTCCACTTTGGAGACAGACGAAATTCCCGTTCCGTGAACAATTGCCTCTCCCACTTGTTTAGAGGTACAAGTAGGTGAAAAAGTTATCAACTGTACTTCATCTATATTCATAAACCAATCCTTCATGTTGTTGTTAATACAGCAAAGATAAAGTTTTAAATTTAAAAAAAAGATGATTTGTTTATGAAACCAAAAATATTTATTACCTTTGCACCGTTGAAACATTCTGCGACTTCTTGCTGTGGCAAGAATTGTTTATCAGATTTCCGGTTCAATAATAAATATCCCATATAAATCATATATCACAAGGTAAACTTGCCCAAGTTGCTTCCTACAACAACTGCAACTGTGCACTTATGCCTTTCAATAAAAGTAAATTTTAAACCATTCACATATATACTGTATGTATAACATCATTCAACTGAACGACAAAAATTTGTCGGAACTACAAACTATTGCCCAAGAACTGGGTATAAAAAAAACAGACTCACTCAAAAAAGAAGAACTTGTTTACAAGATACTTGACGAACAAGCTATCGCAGGCGCTACCAAGAAAGTTGCCACCGACAAGCTGAAGGAAGAGCGTAAAGGGGAAAAGCAAAAACGCTCGCGCGTCACTGTAAAGACCGTAAAAAAGGAAGGTGCCGACAAAGTGTTCTCAGCCAATAAAAACGGAGACCTCACCAAAGCCAAAACAGAGGAAGCACCGGCTGCGAAAGAACAACCCAAAACTGTGGAAGCACCCCAAGAACCGACCATAGAAGCTGCAACGCCGGCGCCAGCCAAAGAAGCCGCCGTACCCAAACGCAAACCGGGACGCCCCCGCAAGGTAAAGGAAGAGACTGCCGCACCCCAAGCAACGGAAACCCCGAAGGTTGCCGAACCGGAATTGAATTTCGAGGCTAAAGCTCCGAAAACAGAACCTCAGGCAGAAGCCAAAGCAGAAAAGAATATCGTACCGGACGAAAGCCCTATCCTGGCCGAAGCGGCAGATGACTTCATCCCCATTGAAGACCTCCCTACGGAAAAAATAGAATTGCCATCCGAACTCATCGGCAAATTCGAAGCGACCAAAGCAGAAACTCCCGCCACTCCCACTCCCACTCCTGCCGCTGCCCCAGCCGAACCGCAACAGCCACAACGCCCGCGCCTCCGCGCCCGCGACAACAACAACCCATACAATAACAACAACAATAACAACCGCAACGGTGGCTATAACCAACAGCGCCCCGTGCAGCAGCGCCCTGCACAACCGTATAACAACGGAGAGAACTATCCCGCCGCTCCGGAACGCAAACCCGTAATAGAACGCGAGAAGACGTACGAATTCGATGACATCCTCACCGGAACCGGTGTACTGGAAATCATGCAGGATGGCTACGGCTTCCTCCGTTCCTCCGATTACAACTATTTGTCCTCACCGGACGATATTTACGTATCACAATCACAAATCAAATTGTTCGGCCTGAAAACCGGTGATGTGGTAGAAGGCGTAATCCGTCCCCCGAAAGAAGGCGAAAAGTACTTCCCGCTGGTAAAAGTATCCAAAATAAACGGACGTGACCCGGCTTTCGTACGCGACCGCGTACCGTTCGAGCACCTCACCCCCCTCTTCCCGGACGAGAAGTTCAAGCTTTGCAAAGGCGGATACTCCGACTCTATGTCGGCCCGTGTCGTAGACTTGTTTGCCCCCATCGGCAAAGGTCAGCGTGCCTTGATTGTGGCACAGCCCAAAACCGGTAAGACCATCTTGATGAAAGACATAGCCAACGCCATTGCCGCCAATCATCCGGAAGTCTACATGATTATGCTGCTCATCGACGAACGCCCGGAGGAAGTTACCGACATGGCGCGTACCGTCAATGCGGAAGTAATCGCCTCTACCTTCGACGAACCGGCAGAACGCCACGTGAAGATTGCCGGCATCGTCCTTGAAAAAGCAAAACGCATGGTGGAATGCGGACACGATGTTGTCATCTTCCTCGACTCCATCACCCGCCTGGCACGTGCCTACAACACCGTATCCCCGGCTTCCGGCAAAGTGCTTTCCGGTGGTGTGGATGCCAACGCATTGCATAAGCCCAAACGCTTCTTCGGTGCAGCACGTAACATCGAGGGCGGCGGTTCACTGACCATCCTTGCCACTGCCTTGATTGACACTGGCTCAAAGATGGACGAGGTTATCTTCGAAGAATTCAAGGGTACGGGTAATATGGAGTTGCAGCTCGACCGCAACTTGTCCAACAAGCGTATCTTCCCGGCTGTCAACATCGTTGCCTCCAGCACCCGCCGCGACGACCTGCTGCAAGACAAGCAGACACTGGACCGCATGTGGATTCTCCGCAAGTACCTTGCCGACATGAATCCGATAGAAGCCATGGACTTCGTAAAAGACCGTCTGGAGAAGACCAAAGACAACGACGAATTCCTGATGAGCATGAACAGTTAACAGCAACTGCATACAGATATTGTACAAAAGCTTCCATTTACGTTCATAAACGTAGGTGGAAGCTTTTTTTATATCCGTTTTTTCATACATTTGCCACCATACAATAACCTTGAACAAATAAAATCCAAATCTGATGAAAACGATTCACTCTTTTATGGGAATGGCATTGTGCAGCTTTCCGGTAATGGCACAGCAATCGCCCAATTTTCTTATTATCCAATGCGACCATCTGACCCAGCGGGTAGTAGGCGCATACGGTGCCGACCCCAGCTGCACTCCACCTATAGACCGAATTGCCTCCCAAGGTGTAACATTTGCCAACGCATACGTGGGATGCCCCCTCAGCCAACCGTCACGCGCTGCCTTATGGAGCGGACTGATGCCGCATCAAACCAATGTACGTTCCAACTCGGCCGAACACATCAATCCTCCGCTGCCCGACAGCATTCCGACCCTGGGAAGCCTCTTCACCGCCAACGGTTATGAGGCCGTCCACTTTGGCAAAACCCATGACATGGGTTCCCTAAGGGGATTCCGCCACAAGGAACCGGTTGCCAAGCCCTTCACCGACCCCGAATTTCCCGTCAACAATGACAGCTTTCTGGATGTAGGAACCTGCGAGGATGCCGTGGCCTATCTCAGCAATCCGCCGCAAGAACCTTTCATCTGCATAGCCGATTTCCAAAACCCGCACAATATCTGCGGATATGTAGGCGAAAATAAAGGGGAGCACATAGATAGCCCCATCAGTACCCCACTCCCGCTACTACCCGAAAACTTTGAAGTGGAAGACTGGGAAAAACTTCCGTTGCCCATTCAGTACATCTGCTGCAGCCACCGGAGGATGATGCAAGCCGCCCACTGGAACGAGGACAATTACCGGCACTACGTCGCCGCCTTCCAGCATTACACGCGGATAGTGGCCAGACAGATAGAGAGTGTACTGGAAGCCCTCTACTCCACTCCCGCCGGCAAAAATACAATTGTCATTGTACTGGCAGACCACGGAGACGGAATGGGGTCACACCGCATGGTAACCAAGCAGGTCAGCTTTTACGAAGAAATGACAAATGTGCCCTTCATCATAGCCGGTCCCGGTATTCATCCCCGTCAAAAACCGGTGGAAGATTTACTGACCCAACCCACTATCGACCTGCTGCCCACTCTCTGTGAACTGGCAGGCATTCCGGTGCCTTCCTCCAAGCCCGGCATCAGCCTTGCCCCTTTCCTGAAAGGCGAGAAGCAAAAGAGACAGCACCCCTATGCAGCCTCCGAATGGCACAGTGAATACGAAGTGACCGTCAGCCCGGGACGGATGATACGCAGTCCCAGATACAAATACACACACTATCTGGAAGGCAACGGGGAAGAACTGTATGATATGCTGAAGGATAAAGGAGAAAGACGAAACCTTGCCCATGACCCCAAATACTCAAAGATTCTGGCCGAGCACCGGGCACTGCTGGACGACTACATCCGCCGCACACAGGACGACTACCGAAGCCTGAAAGTTGAAGCCGACAAGAGATGGCGCAGCCACGCACCGGGATATCCCAACCACGAAGGACCCTGCGCCAGAGACATTATCAATAGAAAGTAAGCAAAAAGAACTAAAAAAAACAGAATAATATAGATGATTATCAGTGCCTTGACCGGCACTTCCATTCTTTTCGCCCATCCCGCTGCAAGTCTTCAATAATATTCTGCTTCAAAAGAAGGCAGTTAAAGGGATTTTTTGTACTTTTGCGCCTCAATAAGAGTAATTTGTAATTTAGTAATTGTAATTAGATACTATGTTCGATAATTTAAGCGAGAGACTTGAAAGGTCGTTTAAAATTTTGAAAGGTGAGGGCAAAATCACCGAAATCAATGTTGCGGAAACCCTGAAAGACGTACGTAAGGCACTTTTGGATGCCGACGTGAACTATAAGGTAGCCAAAAACTTCACCGATACCGTTAAGGAAAAAGCCTTGGGACAAAACGTGCTGACAGCCGTTAAGCCCAGCCAGCTGATGGTAAAAATCGTACACGATGAACTGACCCAGCTCATGGGCGGCGAGACTTCTGAAATAAACCTCGACTCCAAGCCTGCCATTATCCTAATGTCCGGTTTGCAAGGCTCCGGTAAAACAACTTTCTCCGGAAAGCTGGCCCGCATGCTGAAGAGCAAGAAGAACAAAAAGCCGTTATTGGTGGCTTGTGACGTGTACCGTCCTGCCGCTATCGAGCAGTTGCGTGTACTGGCTGAACAGATTGACGTACCGATGTACTCGGAACCGGACAGCAAAAATCCGGTAGCCATTGCCCAAAATGCCATCCAAGAAGCCAAAGCCAAAGGTTACGACCTTGTAATTGTCGATACAGCCGGTCGTCTGGCAGTGGATGAGGAGATGATGAACGAGATTGCCGCCATCAAGAAGGCCATCAATCCGGACGAGATTCTGTTCGTAGTGGATTCAATGACCGGTCAGGATGCAGTGAATACCGCTAAGGAATTCAACGAACGGCTCGACTTCAATGGTGTAGTATTGACCAAACTGGATGGTGATACCCGCGGTGGTGCCGCCCTTTCTATCCGTTCGGTGGTAAACAAGCCCATCAAGTTTGTAGGTACCGGTGAAAAGCTGGATGCCATCGACCAGTTCCATCCCTCACGTATGGCCGACCGTATTCTCGGTATGGGTGACATCGTATCTTTGGTGGAACGTGCGCAGGAACAATATGACGAGGAAGAAGCCAAACGCCTGCAAAAGAAGATTGCCAAGAACCAGTTCGACTTCAACGACTTCCTGAGCCAGATTGCACAAATCAAGAAAATGGGTAACTTGAAGGAACTTGCCTCCATGATACCGGGCGTAGGCAAAGCCATCAAGGATATAGACATTGACGACAATGCCTTCAAGAGCATTGAAGCCATCATCTACTCCATGACTCCGGAAGAACGCAGCAATCCGGCCATTCTGAACGGTTCACGCCGCCAGCGCATTGCCAAAGGTAGCGGTACGAATATTCAGGAAGTAAACCGCCTGCTGAAACAGTTTGACCAGACCCGCAAGATGATGAAGATGGTCACTGGCAGCAAGATGGGTAAGATGATGCCGAAACTTAAAAGATAAGATAACAGCCTATGACACTGATTGATGGAAAAGCAATTTCAGAGCAAGTAAAGCAAGAGATTGCAGCAGAAGTAGCCGAGATAGTGGCTCGTGGGGGTAAACGCCCGCATCTGGCCGCCATTCTTGTAGGACACGATGGAGGTAGCGAAACCTACGTTGCCGCCAAAGTAAAAGCATGCGAAGTTTGCGGATTCAAGTCCTCACTTATCCGTTACGAGGCAGACGTTACCGAAAAGGAACTGCTCACCAAGGTACGCGAATTGAACGAGGATGCGGATGTGGACGGTTTCATCGTACAGCTTCCCTTGCCCAAGCATATCTCCGAGCAGAAAGTGATTGAAACCATCGACTACCGCAAGGATGTGGACGGCTTTCATCCCATCAACGTGGGACGGATGTCCATTGGCCTTCCCTGCTATGTATCCGCTACTCCCAACGGTATCCTCGAACTGCTGAAGCGCTATCAGATAGAGACTTCAGGCAAGAAATGCGTGGTATTGGGACGCAGTAACATTGTCGGCAAACCCATGGCTGCCCTGATGATGCAGAAGGCTTATCCCGGCGATGCCACAGTGACCGTATGCCACAGCCGCAGCAAAGACCTGGTAAAGGAATGCCAGGAAGCGGACATCATCATTGCTGCGTTGGGACAACCGAACTTTGTTAAGGCGGAAATGGTCAAGGAAGGCGCTGTCGTTATTGATGTAGGTACTACCCGTGTGCCCGATACCTCCAAGAAATCCGGATTCAAGTTGACCGGTGATGTGAAATTCGACGAAGTAGCTCCTAAATGTTCATTCATTACCCCCGTACCGGGAGGCGTAGGTCCCATGACCATCGTTTCCCTTATGAAGAATACATTGCTCGCCGGCAAGAAAGCAATCTACCAATAACAAGGCGATGAAAACGCTCGCCGTCTTCATTGTTGTCCTACTGTATAGCGTAACCCTTTCCTCGCAGGAAAGGATTACGCTATTATTTGTCGGCGACCTGATGCAGCACCAGGCACAAATAGACGCTGCACATGTATCTGAAGGAAAATATGACTACTCCTCCTGCTTCTCCCTCATAAAAGAGCAAATATCCCAGGCAGACCTCGCCATAGGAAATCTGGAAGTCACATTGGGGGGCAGGCCCTATCGGGGCTATCCTATGTTCAGCGCCCCCGATGAATATCTTCAGGCCATAAAGGACGCCGGATTCGATATTTTACTGACAGCCAACAACCACTGTCTGGACCGTGGAAAAAAGGGAATGGAGCGTACCATACAATTGCTTGACTCCTCCGGTATTCGTTACGCAGGCACCTACAAGAATCTGTCGGAGCGCAGGCAACGCTATCCCCTGTTCATCAACAGAAACGGCTTTCGCATTGCCCTACTCAACTATACTTACGGCACCAATGGTATCAAGGCTACCTCTCCCAATATCGTAAACTATATTGATAAGAATACCATCCTGCAAGATATCCAAAGTGCCAAGGCACGCCAACCGGATGCCATTATTGCCTGCATGCATTGGGGAGAGGAATATCAGTCCCTTCCCAACCGTGAGCAACGCGAACTGGCCAACTGGTTGCTCCAACAAGGCGTAACACATATTATCGGTTCACACCCTCACGTCATTCAACCGATGGAACTACGTACCAACGGTACCGAACAGCACATCATAGTCTACTCCTTGGGAAACTTCATTTCCAATATGAGCAAGGCCAACACTGACGGCGGCCTTATCTTCACTTTGCAGTTGGAGAAACATCCTCTCCCCCAACCCATCCGTCCCTCTTACACCGGTCAGAGTCAGACGCCCCTGCCAGACTCCAATCCTCTGCCTTTTCCATACTGTCGTGTTTCCTATTGTGGATATAATCTGGTCTGGACCGGCCGGCCGGAACTTACTAAAGAAAAAAATTACATTCTTTATCCTGCCAGTTTTCCTACAGAACATTTAACGCCGGAAGCTCGTAAACACCTGGAAATCTTTGTCAAAAGCTCTCGAAAGCTGCTCCAGCAGCACAATATAGGTATCTACGAGAAGAAAAAATAATGCAGAAATCTCAAAAATTTTCGTCTCATTCTTTGCAATATTAAAGATTATCCCTATCTTTGCACCGCATTTAAGAAATGCACTAACATGGTGGCTGTAGTTCAGTTGGTTAGAGCGTCAGATTGTGGTTCTGAATGTCGTGGGTTCGAGTCCCATCTGCCACCCGCAAAGAAGAGGAAATTCGAAAGAATATTCCTCTTTTTTTGTTATTGTCCAAACAATCCCCCAAAGGGAGGCAACGTGGAATCAATGTAAAAAATTGTAGGGATACTCCTCACAGAGTATCCCTACATCATAGGAAGGAATCAATTACCTAAACCAGTCCTTGTACAAAAGAGTTTACTTTCTCAAAATGTTCAAAATAGCTGGAAACTTATTCCGATATTTTGCATTCTGTATCAATCACACTTAATAGTACTTCCTTCCTTACTTTATCAAGCCAGTGATAAGACAACCCGTTATCACCTTATAGAAATAAGAATACAAAAAGAATATTTCATCTTTCAAAAAACATTCTATACCAATAACTCTACTATTTTCGATTTCCGACATGCAAATATAACCCTTTTTGTTTATACGAAAAGCAAAATCAGTTATCTTTGCAAAGATGAAATTCAATCAAATATGAAAATTCTCTGGATAGACCTCAATAGCTCGTATGCACACTCTTCGTTGGCACTCCCTGCACTGCACGCACAAATAGCAAAGAACAATTCCGTAAAATGGGAAATCGTATCTGCCACCATCAATGAAAACGTAGGAATGATTGTCGACGAAATATACCGGCACCAACCCGACATCATTGCCGCAACGACATGGTTGTTCAACCACGAACAACTGTTGCACATCACAGCGAGATTAAAAGCATTGCTTCCCAATAGCTGCTTCATCTTGGGTGGACCTGAATTCTTAGGAAACAATGAAGACTTTCTGCATAAAAACCCTTTCATCGACTGTGTATTCAGGGGAGAGGGAGAAGAAGCATTCCCCCAATGGCTGTCTTGCTGGAACCAGCCGGAAAAATGGAACAGTATTCCGGGACTCTGCTATATGAATCCTCAAAAGCAATATATAGACAACGGCATAGCCCGTGTACTTAACTTTTCACGGCTCGTACCACCGGAAAACAGCTGTTTTTTCAACTGGAGCAAACCATTCGTACAACTGGAGACTACCCGAGGCTGTTTCAACACATGCGCATTCTGCGTCAGCGGTGAAGAAAAACCGGTGCGCACACTGTCCATTGAAAGTATCCGTGAACGCCTTCAAATTATCCACAGTCATGGAATAAAAAACGTACGCGTCCTCGACCGGACCTTTAATTATAATCCGCGCCGTGCTAAAGAATTACTGCAACTTTTCCTGGAATTCAACCCGGACATATGCTTTCACTTAGAAATACACCCTGCACTATTATCCGAAGAGCTGAAAAATGAATTGAAAAAGCTACCTAAAGGATTGCTCCATCTCGAGGCCGGTATTCAAAGCCTGCGCGAACCGGTCCTCCAGAAAAGCCGTCGGATGGGAAGCCTGGAGGACTCACTGCAAGGTCTTCGTTTCCTATGTTCCCTACCCAATATGGAAACACACGCCGACCTCATTGCCGGCTTGCCTCTATACCGCCTATCCGAAATATTTGAAGATGTGCGTACACTTGCCGGATACAATGCCGGCGAGATACAGCTTGAATCCCTGAAGTTACTTCCCGGCACAGAAATGAGAAGAAGAGCGGAAGAACTAGGCATCCGATATTCTCCTCTCCCCCCTTATGAAGTGCTTCAAACAAATGAAATCAGTGTCAACGAGCTTCAAACAGCCCGGCAACTGTCACGTCTTCTGGATGGATTCTATAACACAACTGCTTGGCAAGCCATCACCCGCAAGCTGATTCTGGATGACAACGACTTCCTACGTCGCTTTCTGGAATTTTTAATCGATAAAAATCTTATAGACCAGCCCATGAGCCTGGAAAAGCGAGGCCTCGTACTCTATGAATTCTGCAGTATGCATTATCCGGCCTATAAAATCATGGTCACCATTGCCTGGATAGAGGCAGGCATGTCATTAAAGAAAAAACCAGCAGAGAAAGTCAAGACCAAGCGCCAGATGCCACCGGAATATTGGGAAGTCATCTATGGAAACTACAAAGAAAGCCTCCGCTTATGTTTTCTACCCATTGACGACAATACCCAAAATGGTTATTGGTTCGGCTTCGAATCGGAAATACAAAAAGCAGAACCAGTATTCAAAGCCAAAGGAATAATGGAGAGGTATCAAAATACACAATCACCGCAGATTAACACAGATAAAAGTTCTTGATTATCAGAAATTCTATAGCAATCTGTGTAACCTGCGGCGAGTTATGCCCTCATTTCTTCTCCTATCCGCAGTGGAAATACTTCTCGACCAGTTTCAGCATCTCCTCCGGACTGTCTTGTATCTCTGCACGCAAGGTTCTATCCTCGTAAGAACGCAGTTTGGAAATAACCCCATCAACCATTGCAGGACTGAACACATGATATTGCTCAAAGACAGCACGCTGTCTTTCCAAACAATCGGCAGAAGCGGCACAACTGTCAGGAAGCTGTTCCAGTTGTTTCAACTTATCTTCATTTTCTTTCTTGTGGATATTTACATTGACATATGTTTTTTCTGCAATTCCTAAAGCATCGTCTATCTCAAATCCATAACGGCAAGCTACAGCAAGTCCGGCAATCAATTGATACAAATCGGCCGAACCGTCAGGCGAACGCATTTCCACCGTCTGTTTCTGTGTAGTATCATAATGACTTGGGGTCTCCAACGGATTTGCCAATATGCACATATCCGTTTTTGCCGACCAGCCCAACGGAACGCGTACCAATACCGAACGGTTGCGGTCGCCCCAGCAAATGTTGGTCGGTGCTTCCTGATGAGGAACCAGACGAAAATAGGAAGTAGGATTTGTATTACCGAAAGCCGTAATGGAAGAAGCCAGCTTCATCATGCCCGCAATGGCCTTACGGGCTGTTTCAGAGAGTGCCCCATCTTTCAGCATCTGGTTCTGCCCGTCCTTCATGATACGCATATGTATATGCAATCCGGAACCGGCTTTTCCTGCCGTGATTTTCGGTGCAAAAGTAATGTTATATCCATACTGGCTAGCCAGATTACGAATAACCCATTTTGCTATCACCAGTTGGTCAGCAGCCTCCTCGGCACGCACCGGCAGGAATTCTATTTCATTCTGCTCATAAATCTTATCGTCCAGCGTAAAATTACCGACTTCAGAATGCCCATACTTTATCTGTCCGCCTGCCTGCGCAATATATGACATACATTCCGTACGGAAATCATTGAACTTGGCATAAGGGGCCGATTCGTGATAACCACGCTGGTCGGTAGCCGGGAACAATCCGTCATTTTCAGAAATGACATAATATTCCAATTCTCCCATAGCCTGAAATTCCATCCCCGTAACCGTAGTGAATGCCTGACATGCCTTACGCAGGGTATATTCCGGAGAACTTTCCAGCGGTTCACCATCCTTATTGAAATAAGAACAGAGCATTGACAGTGTGGGCAATTCAGAAAAAGGGTCTATAAAAGCGGTCCGGAAACGCGGCACTACATACAAATCACTGCTACCGGCCTCTATAAACGGAAACAAGCTGGAACCATCTACGCGTTCACCGCATGTAAGTATGGCATCAAGGTATGCCTCATTATTGATGACAAAGTTCAGTGTCTTCAGTCTCCCGTCTGCCGCAGGATACATGAAGTTCACCATACGAATGTCGTTCTCCTTTATATAGGAAACAATGTCTGCTTTCGTAAATTCGGAAGCCGGTTTTTGAAGGGCAGCCACCAATAGATTGGGGCTCATGGATAATTCCTGGTTCATAATACGCTGGTTGTTTTTAGTTTTCTATATGGTTAACAAAACACATGCAATTTTCTGTCACAATAAAAAACTGCTGTTTCGCAAAGATAGTAAAAGTTGTATCAGAAAAAAAACAAACAACCTAAATCTTATCAGAGAGCCTCAACCTTTTCCGTCGTATCCCCACTTCACGTAAATAGCTCCCCAAGCAAATCCTGCTCCGAATGCTGTAAGAATCAGTTTATCCCCCTTTTTCAGCTTATCCTCGAAATCCCATACACACAATGGAAGCGTGCCAGCACTTGTATTTCCATACCGTTCTATATTGACCATTACCTTTTCGGGAGATACTCCCAAGCGTTGCGAAACAGCAGTAATTATACGCATGTTTGCTTGATGGGGAATCACCCAGTCAATGTCCTCCTTCGCCAAGTGATTCCTCTCCATGACCGCCTCACAAGCATCCGCCATATTGGCCACAGCATATTTAAAGACTGTACGTCCTTCCTGATAAATATAATGCATCCGATTGTCCAGTGTATAGTAAGATGGAGCACATACGGAGCCTCCCGCTTTGATATGTAAGAAGGGCAGACCTTTCCCGTCTGTTCTCAATACGGCATCCATTACTCCCATATCTTCCCGGGTGGGTTCCAGCATGAAAGCGGCAGCACCGTCACCAAAAATCGGACAAGTGGCACGATCGGTATAATCAATCACCGACGACATTTTATCAGCCCCTACTACAATGACCTTCTTGTATTTTCCCGAACGGATAAAATTGGCTCCAGTTTCCAATGCATACAAAAAGCCACTACAAACAGCCTGCATATCAAAAGCAAAAGCATTCTTAAGCTTTACTCTCTCACATAATATGGATGCTGTTGAAGGAAAATGATAATCGGCCGTTGTAGTGGCCACAATCACCAAATCAATATCATCAGGATTAGATTTTGTACGTTGCATTAATTGTTTTACAGCTTTACGGGCCATAAACGAAGTCCCCAATCCTTCTTCGTGCAAGATACGTCTTTCCTTTATACCGATACGCCCCATTATCCACTCATCTGTCGTATCTACCATTTTGGATATTTCTTCATTGGTCAGAATATAGTCAGGAACATACCCTCCCACTCCCGTAATTACTGCATTTATTTTCTCCATTAATTCTATCTAGTTTAGTATTGGAATCGGCTCAAAGATAATATTCTTAAAACGCCGAGCGCAAATATACTGAAAAGAGGGTAAAATCCAATAAAGGAAGAACAAAAAGACACTCCCGACAAACTATCACATGGATATACAAAAAAAATCAACTGTCCTTTTTCTATCATTCTTTTGTCAATTTTGTATCAATGAGTTTGAGCAATACAGACTAAATTTGCATAATAAAATGTATCGGGTATTTAAAGAGCAAGTAACTAATCAAAAATACATACAAATAAAATTAACATAACATTTTTATATCTTATGAAACAAAACCGCTTAATTAGCATTGGGGCTTTCATTTTAGTGCTTGCACTTTCAGGCCTTATGACAGGTTGTATGGAGAAAGACGTATACGACCCGAATCGTGAAAAAGAACCTCTTCCTGACCCGGATAAATATTTCGGCTTTGAGATGCGCAGTGATGTCCGGCTTTCTGTCAACTATGACATTTACGGGTTTACTCCTTTGATAGAAATTTACGGTGAAAATCCGATGGAAACAGTGGAAGGTACGCCGATAAAGAAAGAGGGTATAGAAGCCTTGTTCAAAACCTATACCGACAACAGCGGTAAGTATGAGGGAAAAATGCAGCTTCCTACCTATCTTAATAAAGTTTATTTATATACTGCGACATGGGGATTGCCGGGATGCATAGAACTTGAAATTAAAGACAATGCTGTCATTTTTGACATGTCGGCAAAATCAAATCCTAAAACAAAGTCTGTCACTCGCGCTTCGTCTGATGTACCTTATTTAGTAAACAAATCCCAAAATCTATACTCACTGTGCTATTGGGGAGAAGGAGGTCAGCTGAACAGCCAATATATGACAAAGGAAAAAAATATTGGTAATGAAAGTATTTTGGATTTGACAGACCGGATGAAAACATTCTTCAATAAAGGAGGACAAGACAATTCAAAATTACTTGGTAATGGAAAAACTATCAATATTTCGATAAAGGAGGACAACACCGCATTGAATCTCATTTTTCTCAATCGAAGTGCAAGTTATAACAATACTTTCGGATATTATTTTTATAAAACCGGAACGTCCGTCGATGTAGACCAAGTGAGGAAATACATTATATTCCCCAATGTGTCTTTTGACTGGTATGGCGGCCAAATATTGATTTTAGAATCCGGGAATAAAGTTCGTCTGCTTTACTTCGATGAAGACGGCCAAGCCCATGATACATTCCCAGCAGGATATACAGTAGGCTGGTTTCTTTATGCCGACGGTTTTAAGAACGGTTATGGAAATAATTTAGAAGATTATCTTAAATTGCCTGATTTATATAATCCATACAATTCAAATCTTCGCACTTCCAATCCCCAAAACAACATGTCGGCCTTTGTCTCTGTTAAAGACCAAAAAAGCGGCAAGACGATTCTTGGAGCAGAAGATGGTGTAAATCAAAGCTACTGTGACCTTTTATTTTATGTAGATGCTACTCCGGGAAGTTCTATTGACGATCCTGAAAGGCCGTCTATTCCCGATGAAGGTGATAAAGAAGAACCCAAACCCGATGAAGATGAAAATGTTACCGGCACACTGGCATTCGAAGATATTTGGCCTTCCGGTGGCGATTATGACATGAATGACGTAATTGTAGAATACGAACGCAAAGTCTATTTCGACAAAAAGAATATAGTAACGAAGATCGTCGACGAATTCACTCCGGTACATGATGGCGCTACATATGTTAACGCATTTGCCTATCAGATAGATGCAGCACAAATTGGCGATAAAATCACTTTGCCGGAAGGTGCAATATTGGAAAAAGAGACTTCGTCCATTATCGTAATGTCCAATGCCAAACAGAATATAGGTAATAAATATGTAGTCACCAGAGAATTCAACGGTTCTTTCCTAAAGAATCAGCTATTGTCCTATAATCCATACATCATCGTAAAATATTCACAAGGAAAGCGGAATCGCACAGAAGTTCATCTGCCCAAACACAAAGCTACAGCTTATGCCAATCAGTCATTGATTGGCAGCAATGATGATGCTTACTATATCGACCGTAAAGGAGCATATCCATTTGCTATCGATATACCGATGCTAGGGTTTACCCCGGTAACAGAAAGGAACAGAATTGACAGCCAATATCCCGGTTTTGCTACATGGGCAAAATCAATGGGAAATGACTGTAAGGATTGGTATAAAAAATAACAGAACAAAAGCCAATGAATCATGTGTGGAGTGCCCCCTTATTCGGACGCTCCACCTGTTTTTTTTGAATTATTGCATATCGACTTGGAGAAATATTATATTCTGCCATGAAACACCTGGAAAAATAAGAAGGATTGGAATAGCCTACCATATACATTACTTCCGATACAGTGAATCTGCCTTGTAATAAAAGTGTAGCGGCTCTTATCATCCTAACACGCCGAATAAGGCTTACTGGAGTAACCCCCGTCAACTGTTTAATCTTTCGATACAACAGTTTTCGATTCATTCCCAACAGTTGACAGAGCATAGCAACATTAAACTCTGTATTTTCCATATGCTCTTCCAACACTGAAACAAGCTTGTTAAGCCAAATTCGTTTCAATTCCAGTTGTCTGTTTTCCAATGGTTTGCATGAATCCATTTTCTCCAATTTTAATATTCCTTCTAAGATCTGTTTGGCTTGTAGTGAGTCCATACCAACTTGATTTTGCAAAGCCTGCAGTTCATTTTTATCTGGTAAAGACACAATAATATTAATTAAGACTCCAGTATCATTTTCCTCACATCTTATGTCAACCTGGCCTTGATATAGATTAACAAATTTGGGAATTAAATGTAACCCCACAAGAGCGATTATTTCATCTATTATTTTAAGATATTCTTTCATATCTTTCTTGCCTTTTGGTATAAGTACAAATTATCCAAATATCAGACAAACATTCTCTCACGGTATTCTGACGGAGTAGTGCCTGTATGCTTACGAAAAAAACGTGTCATCGTAGAATTCGATTGAAAATTAGTTCGTGAAACCACTTCCTTTATTTCAAGATTGGAGTCTTTCAATAAGACTTTTATCTCAAGTATGGTATATTCCACAATCCACTCTTTAGCCGAACGACCAGTATTATCTGTTATTAACATTGTCAGATATTTAGGTGAGATACACATCTTATCTGCATAAAATGCCACATCACGACTTATAGTATGATACTCTATAACCAAATAAAAGAATTCAAAAACCTGCTTCTCTTTACGTACAAACTTCACGGAAGCCATAGCCTTGGGGCTACTCTTATAGCCCACATACAAGTCCCAATAATAAACCCTCAATAAATACATCACCGATTCCCTCCTAAGAAAGGCACAAGATAAATCTACACGGCATGACAATATATGACAGAAATGAACAAAGCGCTTATACTCTTCTTCACTGAGCGGAGAGCTATAATATTTCCTCATATAGAAAAAATAGTCAAGTGTAAGCCTACCCAGCCCATTAATGGTATCCATAAACAATTTCTTTGGTACTTTAAAGAAAATAACGGCAAAGTCTGTACTGATTTCGGTTATACTTGCCAACTGATAAGGAAAAATAGTTATCAAATCATTCTTCACAACCCTGCGTTTATTAGAAAACACATTAAAAAGAGCAGAGCCTCCGGTACAAACTCCATTTATCCCTTCTTCTAGATATGTCGGAATCCCGTCAAGAGGCAAATCAATTACCTTTGTATAAATATTGAACTCCTCTAAATCAAACACACCACTTGAAAAAGGCCTATTATCTTTTGTAGCTTTTACCATATTTGTTTTAAATATTATGCTAAGTTACAAAAGAAAATCATTTTTAGATTATTTGTTCTAAAATTGCACATATATACTGAAGTTCAGTCAAAACTAAAGTATAAATTCTTATTCTATAAAGGGCTAAATAATATCCGATAGGGCAGAGATAATGGAATAAAAAAAGTCCCACAAATCGTTGAATTTATGAGACTTACCTATTCATTATCCAGTTAGTTCAGCGGAGAGACAGGGAACGATTAACTTTCATCTCCCCTACTCATTATCAGCATCTTACCAAAAGACTCTACTCCTATGACACCGAATAATTCACCGCGTATATGCTGCAACTTTCTTCCTGTTACACTCTTACTTTTGCAAAAGTAGTAAAAAAGGGGCATAAATACAAATCAAACGCTTGATTTAACGAACATAACTTCTATAATTTTCTTCCAATAACAATTGCAATTTTGAAAGAGGATAAAGAAACTTACCACCTATGGCAGTATAAGCTATCCCCTTTTCATCACGCAACTTTTGCAAGGTTCTGCTCGATATATGCAACATGGCACATACTTGTTCACCAGTCATATAGACCTCATTGGCTACAGGAACAGGCAAATCCTGAATTGCAAAAATCTCCTTGGAGCATTTTTTGAGCATCTCCATCATCCTAATATACTCTTCTGACTGTTTTGTAATTACCTCATCCATATCCTATTTGCCTTTTTGAGTTAATATCCTAGCCAGATCACTTTCCTTGTACACATATTTTCCACCTATGAAAGAACACGGAATAATGCCATACTCCCTATAACTTTGCAAACTCCGCTTGGAGATATTCAGCACCAGACAGACTTCTTGGGCATCCATTCATTTTTCCTTTTCAACAGATCCAAATTTCTTTTTAACGGCTTCAATCTGTGTGGACAAATCTTCAACCTGCTGTTTTAACCGCAAATACGCATTTTTTTCAATTACAACTAATTCCATAACAAATCTGATTTATAATTTTACTATTTGTGAAGCAAAGTAAAGCACATTTCCATATCCGGAAAAGCCTCCGGAATCAAAGTCACCCATTGACGCACATTGTCCCCCAAAACATACCCAAAAGTATTATCATCCAATTTCTTTTCTCCATATTTACTCAAACCAAAAGCTTTCAGAAGCCCAATATAGAAGTGAAAGGCGCACCACTTACATCCGCCAGCAATACGCCTTCCACCCCTGCTTGTCTTCCGTTGTCCTCTACATCTTTATACCTTTACTGTTCCGTAAAACTTCTCTTTCCTTAGTCTCCACTTTCTGTCGTGTATTGGGGAAATACTCACGCAACAGCTTTCCGGCCAGTTTTCTCGCCTTCTCCTGCATTTCGTCATAAATGTTCCATCTGTTCCGGCCCAGCAGCTTGTTTTCAATCCTTTCAAATTTCTCATGAAAACTGAAATTATCCGGATACTCGTCTATCAGCCCGTCCATTGGATAACCCTTGTCCATAATATACAGCAATGTCATCCGGTCATAATTGTCCATGCTCCGGAGCAGGCCAAGCCCCTTCTCATTATCCGTCAGCCGGGCATAATTCTTCCATGTGGGTGAAAGATCATACTCCTCTTTGTGCGTAACACTTTTCAAAGCCGATTTATCCAGATAGGCATCCGCCGGAATCTTTTCCAATGGCAGCAGGCTGTCATAACTATCATAACAGCGGTTTATTTTTCCTGCCATCAGCGAAGGCCATCCCCGAATTTCATATACCGTCAGCGACATGCCTTTAAAATCCGGTTCAAAGAAACGTTTCTCAATATTCGCCTCCATAAAGGCCCCGTATTGGTGGTTTCCCTCATAATTCCGGCTGAAAAGCAATACTCCCTTGTCCGTCTCAACACCCGTATAGAACTTATTCCCGTGCTTCAAATCATCCAGCATATCCGCCACCGCTACGGGTGACGACTTTATTTCCGTCCATATCTTCGGCGTGAGCAGGCGGGTATAAGTCTCATCCTTCGAAAACGGGTCTATTTCATTTCACAGGCAATACACCACTTCCGACAAGCGCTGGTATCTCTGCAATATGATTCCATGCTCGTCCATTGCCTTTTCCAGCCTTTTCAAGTAATCCTCATTGTCCCCTTCCTGCAATGGCGGCACGAGGCCCATATCGGGCACATTATAATACATCAGGCCCATAGCCGGCATTTCCCCGCTTTTCAATGCTTTCTCCACATCTTCCTGCATGAACTCCTGGTAACCCTCTTCTCCCGTACCCTTCATGCTGATATGCACGGGATTGAAAAATTTGTCCACAGTTATATATACGCTGCCGCCTTTTGTCGTTCCGTTCTGTTTATTCTCCATATATCAAAGAATTAAATGTTTATACCCTGTCCCTTCTTTTTAAACGGTATCCTCGTCTTCACTTCTGTCTCCGGGAACCGTGCATTATCAGGTCGTGTAACCAGTAACGAGACAATCCGTTCCTGTTCCTTTGAGAGTGGCGCACGCATCAGTTGCAGGTTTCTCAGCCGGTTAAAGTTCCTTAGTGTAGGTGCCATGTCGCACCGCTTCGTGCAAATCCCGTATCGGAGTATATCCGGTGAAGCAGTCTTGCAATCCCCGATTTCCGCCCGAAATTCCGCATCCAACGGTGCCACCTCATGGAATTTCAATTCCTCCGGCTTTCGTTTCCCGTCGAAAAAGTGTCCGGTCAAACCGTTCAGAAACTCTTCCAATGCCTTGTCTCCTTTGTCCGTTTTTCCCAGCAGCAACACCTTCTGTCCGTATTCCACTGCTGTGCAAGTAGGAAAAACGGCCAGTCCGTTCCTTATCACATCCCCATCCATTCCGAAACGGTGCCCCAACCGCTTGTAGTCATCATTTTCCAATAAGGCCGTATGTTCCGCCGATGATGACAGTTGCACGATGCCCCTTTCCTCACAGAATGCCGCATCCCTCAGTCTTACCACACCCGAAGGATGAATCCTTTCCCGTTCCAATACCGGCATGAGTCGTTCCAGATAATCCGCATTATCCGTTCCGAGTATGGGGGGAATCAGACTTTTGTCTCTGAAATCGAAACGGAACATTCAGTGGTCGGGTACAAATTCCCTGCTTGCGGTATGAAACCGTACGTTATTGCTGATATATCGGGAGAATCCTTCTTCTCCCTGTCCCCGCATACTTAAATAAACGGGGCGGTAAAAAGCATCCAGCGTCATATACAGGCTGCCGCTTTCCCCCGCTTGCATTTTCTTTTCTTCCATAAATCCTATATGATTAGCTGTTTCTTTTCCTTTTTATCGGAAGTAATGGAAGCAACATGCTTCGCTTGCCGCTGACTGTTATTCAGTGTCGGAATCTCTCGTATATGGTCTGCCCCGGAAGATTTACCCCTCTTTTGTTCTTGGGAATGTTGACAAGAGGTGGGGTGTATTCTTTCCGTTTTTTCCACCCGGTTGATACTTCCGCTCAACTTGAATTCTCCATCCGTTATATGGAACTCCGATTGCAAAATATCTCTTGCCATTGCTTTCGCTTCCATCTGCAAGGCTGCATAACCGAAATCATGTGATGACATCGGTGCCGATTGCCGTGCCTTGATACTGTCACCCAGTTTTTCTGCCAAGTCCCTGAACTCATATTCGTAACTGAACGGATGAAAATAGTCCGCCGCTACATGACCGGCATACCCGTTTTCCGAAATATAAAGCAGAGAGGCAACATCATAATTGCGTGGAGAAATGCCCAGATTGAAATCTTTGGTTAACCGGTCAAAGTTGTTGTAATCCGGTCTTAAGTCGTATTTATCCGTACAGACAGCACCTTCCAGCATTTCTTTTCCTGCCAGTTTCTCAGAAGTGAAGCTGAACTCCGATTTACGCAGTTGCGTATCGGCACTGCGCAAATCGCTTTTCGCCAGTTTGTCGATGCAGTTGTCCGCCAATTCCGCCACTTGTCGGGAAGGTGTCTCCATCTCATACATTTTCAATGTTTCCGTCCCTTTGGCCATATTGAAAAATCCGTCTGTCAGATGTTGCAGATAGCTGTTACGTGCTTTCATTCCTTTTTCACTGTCCGAAAAAAACAGTACGCCCTCATCCGTTGCCACGGCATACACCCGCCCCTTTTCACCGGCCAGTCTTTCATTGTTCCAGCCTTTAGCCTCGTTATGCCGGATAAACTCTTTATATTGCTTGTCTTTTTGCAGTGCTGTGGATGATGCCCGGCGGCTGAACAGTTTCAACCCCGTTTTTAGCGTATAGGCCGCATCCCTCAAAGGAATCTGCCTTCCCGTCACTGCCTTATGTCTATGGATAGTCGGAACCAGAGTATGAAAATACCAGTTCGCCAGTTCTCCCCGTCGGGAAGGTATCTTCCCTTTATCTGCGAAATCCGCTTTTAGAATCGTTCAGCCGGGTAGGTAGCCCCGTTTGTCGAAGTTCCTCACCGTCTTCCCGATATAATCCTCATACGCTTTCGGTGTGGCATCACCCGTGCGTACATCCACCGGAGTATTCTTTTCGTCCAGTGTGATGAACACGCTGCCTGGTTCGGCCGCCTTGCCCGTAAGACGAACCAGCCAGCGCTTTGTCCAGTCATTCAATAGTCCCATAGCTTGATTTGTTTACTAAAGTTTTTGACTGCAAAGAAAACATTCCGGTCGTCAATCCACAACAAGACATGCTTGCAAGTCGCCCGTTGGCGGCTGTTGGCGGACAATCCTTACGCCAGCCGCTCGTCCAGCATCCTGATATAGCTTTTACGCAGGGAGTCGATGAAGGGCGTGGAATCCGTACAGCGGTCAAACACCTTGCCGCGTTTGGTATACAAGGCGTTTATCTTGATATTGAAGGCGTCCTCGAATACCCTGATGACATCCACAATGGTCAGTTTCTTTCCCTCCGCACAGTCCACCGATCCGGCTGCCATCAATGCGGCCACGAGTTCTATCAGGTCGCTGTCCGTACCGTTCCAGCGCAATGCGGATTTACGCTTGCAGCCCTGCGGGCGGATCTCCATTCCCATACCGGCATCATCTGTATAGTGACGCAAACACTCTTTCAGCATTTCTATCTCCGCATCCAGCAGGGAAAGGACCTTGTCAATGAACACGTCATAGAGCACGTGTCGTTTCTCCTTCAATACATCACTAGTCTGCCTCATGAAGGAAAGTTCTATTCTTGTGTAATTCAAGCGTCTTAATTGTCCTACCGTGTCCCCGTCCTGCGGCAAATTGGTAAGCAGTCCTACAAAATCATCATAGGCGGCAGGCAAGTTTCCCGGCATAAGCTCCGAACCTTCCACGTAAGAGGTGAACATTCCGAACAGCGGTGTATTTGTCAATGTTCTCATGGTATTGATATTTAAAAATTAAAACTGTTTCTGTTTTATTGTCCGTTATCATAACCATAAGGGCAAGAGATGTGCCATACCGGAACGTGTGAAGCAATCTTTTGAAAACGTGAATGTTATAATATCAGTGTATGATTGTGTGTCCATGTCCATAATCTCCCGTCGGACACGGTGTGTCCAGAAATGTGGACAGTTTCAAATCAGGCCGTACTTTTTCAATTTCAGATAAAGCGTGCTCCGGGATATGCCCAGCAGCCGTGCAGCTGCTTTCCGGTCATTACCTGTGGTTTCCAGCGCCTTCTGTATCGCCTCCTGTTCCGTCCGCTCCATATCCAGTCTGTAATTGTTCGAGGGGGGGACATTCACCGGAAGGCTGATCTCCTTGAGAGTGATCCAGCCCCCCTGCGCCAATACACATGCACGTCTCACCACATTTTTCAGCTCGCGGATATTGCCGGGCCACGGATAGGACACGAAAGCTTCCCTTACGTCCCGGTCAAATCCCCTTATTTTCTTTTCCAATTCCTCATTCGCAAAAGAGAGAAAGAATCCGGCCAGCGGTATAATATCCTCCCGACAATCTATTAGAGGCGGGACATGGAGCGGGAACTCGTTCAGCCGGTGGAAAAGGTCCTCCCTGAACCGTCCCTGGCTTATCGCCAGTTCCAGAGCCTCGTTGGTAGCCGCCAACAGCCGGACATCCGCATGTATCTCCTCCGTTCCACCGACAAGTTTGTAGCGCTTCTCTTGCAGGGCACGCAACAGCTGCACTTGTGTCTCCATGTTCAGGTTGCCGACTTCATCCAGAAACAGTGTCCCGTGGTCGGCGGCGGCAAACACGCCGCTCTTGTTCTCCACCGCTCCGGTAAAAGCCCCCTTCTTATGCCCGAACAGTTCCGATGCGGCCAGTTCCCGTGGAAGGGCTCCGCAGTCCACTGCCACGAAAGGGGCGGCCGAACGCTTGCTGAAAGCGTGTATCTGCCGTGCCACCCATTCCTTGCCCGTACCAGACGCCCCGCGTATCAGCACGGAAAGACTGTCCGCAGGAGCTACCAGACGCACCATCTCCTGAAGTCTTACAGCCGGCGGGCTTTTGCAGACATAAAAAGCCTGTTCCTGCCTTGTTCTTTTCTTCTTGCGTTCCAGCAATTCGCGGATGACACCGAGCACCTCTTCTGTCTGCACGGGCTTGGGCAGATAATTGTCAGCCCCCTTCTTCACGGCTTCCACGGCACCGGGTATATCCCCGTACCCGGTCATGACAAGAAAGGGCATACGGTAGCCGTGCGCCCTCATCCATTCAAGCAGCTCCACGCCGTTGCAGTCACCCAGACGGAAATCCGAAAGGACCAGATCCACCCCGTTATTGCCCAGGAACTCCTTTGCGGCGTCCGCCGAAAGCACGTAACGGGCGTCCATGCCGTTTCGAGCCAGCCAGTTGGCGGTGGTACGTGCATATGTACGGTCATCCTCCACTATGAGTATTGTCTCCATCCATTTTCTCCTTTAATGTTACGGCCTTTCTTACAGCCTCCTCCACGGCCCTGACCAGCCTCCCGATCCGCCCTTCCGGAATATCAGCCCATTTTTCGGACGGCAGCGAGCCCATGTATGCCAGCTCCTGCAGGGGGACGTCTATCCGTATCGTCTCCCATACGGGGACGGCCTTGTGTATGATATTTCCGAGTTTTTTATAATCGCCCGAACTGACCGCATCGCGTATGCCGGCAAGTCCGGCCTCCGTATCTTCGATGAAAATATCCAGCAGCTCGTCCGCATGTTCCTCGCCTTCCATGACGGACGTAAAGTCAGGACGTTCCACACCCCGTGTGGCCACCATCAGTTCGTCCCCGGAGAAGGGTTTGTGCAGGCATCCGGCAAAACCGGCCTCCCTGAAACGGGCGGCATCGCTATCGACACGGGCGGTCACGGCCAATACGGGGAGCGTTCCGGACTGGCCGATGTTACTGTTGCGGAGCAATGCCAGCACACCATAACCGTCCGTATCGGACATCCTCATGTCGGTCAGGACAAGGTCATACCGGTTCCTCCGCAATGCCGCGACCATCCCATCGATGTCCGTGCAGCAGTCACACTCGATACCGCGACGGAGATACATCCTTCTGACGGCATCCAGCTGCATCCGGTCGTCATCAATGTACAATACCCTGATATCGGGCAGAATGCCATTACCATAAGTTTCATACCGTATATCCTGCATGTCAGCCTCATCAAGGGGAAGCCGGACCTCGAAGGTGCTTCCACGTCCCGGCGTACTCTCCACACGGATATCTCCCCCGAGCAGGGAGACCAGCCTTGAGGTGACGGCCAACCCCAGTCCGAAGCCGCCGTCCGTAACAGAACCGCAGGCCTGTTCAAAGTCGGAGAATATCATTTGCTGCCGCTCCTTGTCGATGCCCATGCCCGTGTCTCTCACGAATAATGACAGCCTGCCGTTTCCATACAAGGCCCCCACATGGATATAACCGGTACACATGAACTTGACCGCGTTTGACAGCAGGTTGTCGAGAATCCGGACAAGCCGTCCGGAATCACCCCTGACAAGCACATCACACGATTTTATTTCCGTGGTCAGTCCGAGGCCTTTCTTTCCTGCGGAAGGAAGATAGGCACGCACGGCATTCCCGACAGTCTGCCCCAGATGGAATATCGTATTCTCCGGCTGTTCCTTACCCTCTTCCAGTCTGTAGTAGTGCAGCAGGTTGTTGGCCAGTCCGATGAGATGACGGGAGGCGTGTAGGATATTCGCGGCGAACTCCTTTACCAGCCCGGTATCCTTTTCATGTTGCATCAGTTCCGCAAATTCGCAGACCGTACCGAGAGGCGCCCGCAGGTCATGACTCACCGACAGCATCAGGTTACGGCGGGACACCAGCAGCTCCTCGTTACGGAAGCAGGCGGCCTCTAGTGCCACCCGGTACTTCTGCCGTTTCCTGATATCGGTATGTATGAAAAGATAAAGTGCCACTATCAGAAGAATGGCGGTGACGGCTATGGAGAGGATGATACGGAACGACTGCCTTCTCAATGCCGCCGTCTCTTCCATGTCCTCCGTATATTGCGCGTCAGTCGCCCGTTCGAAATCATGTATCAGGCCATTGATACGCGCATTCAGTTCCCGGTTACGGCACCGAAGGCTGTCAGAGCAGGCATCCAGCCTCTTCCGGTAGTCCGCATACTGGTTATATATGTCCCTTTGCAGCCGTACGAACTGTCCGTTCACGGAGGATTGTCTTTTCATACTCCGCATCTCATTCTCCTTCCGGCTGGCATAAGCGGACTTCTTGTTTTTGCTTCCTGAAAAGATATTAAGGAGGCCCTGACCTTTCTTTGCCGGCGGTGTGTCCGGCTGCCCGGCATCCCGTAGCTGCCGCACGATTCCGGGAGCCTTTCTCTGAAGAAGGCTGTCCGCACGGGGGAAACAGGAAAGGGTATTCGTCACTTCATGCAGCAGCCGTTCCTTTTCCAGCAGGAGCATGGATATGGTGTCCATGGCAAAATGCAATTCTGCCGCATAATAAGGTTTCAGTCCGTTCAAGGCGTCCAGAGCCGCCGCACAACTGTTCCTGCATTCGTGGATGCCCGCACTGTCCGGTATCAGCAAGAAGTGGTCATGGAGGGAGAATTCCAGCAATTTCTCGAATGTCCGACTGACGGCCTTCCTTCTCATATTGGTCGAATGTTCCCTAGAATCCAGTTCCTCCATCTTTCCATGCTCCAGCCGGACAAGAAAAACCACAGCGCAGAGCAATGCCAGCAGCAGAATGTATCCGCCGGCTATCTTCAACTGGAGTATGGAAAGAAAAGATCTCATCTTGGAATAGGCTAGTATCAATTAAAACAAATAACAATTGCGTGACACAATATTTGAAAATTAGTAGATAATATATGTACAGCTAAAAGTACGACCAACAAGCCGACATACACAACCGGGCAACAAATGAGTCACCCCATTATCACCCGGTCAGCCTCCATATCCCCCTTCACACTCCACTGTAAGCACTGAATCCGCCGTCAACAGGCAGTAATGCACCGGTTATAAAACTTGCCGCATCACTGCATAGGAACTGTACCGCACCGTTGAGTTCGGTAATGTCTCCAAAGCGTCCCATCGGGGTTTTGGCCAGTACCTTGCGGCTTCGTTCCGTCAAAGATCCGTCAGGATTAATTAATACCCTCCGGTTCTGGTCGCCGATAAAGAAACCGGGAGCGATGGCATTGACACGAATGCTGTCACCATATTTCAAAGCCATTTCAGAGGCAAGCCATTGGGTAAAATTAGCAACTGCAGATTTTGCAGCCGAATAGCCGGGTACACGGGTAATGGCACTATAAGCGGCCATCGAAGATACATTGACAATACAACCTTTCTTTTGTTCCGCCATCACTTTGCCGAAGACCATTGACGGATACACAGTACCGTTCATATTCAGGCCGGTCACCTTCTCCCAGCAGGCTATATCCATATCATAAAAGTGTTGCTCCGGTTCAAGTGTGGCTCCCGGCATATTCCCCCCTGCAATATTCAGAAGTATATCAATCTTCCCCCATTGAGAAAGTACTTGTCCGGCCAGTTTTCCCAGGCTTGCCACATCAAGTACGTCGCCAACAACGCCAATCACCTCATTTCCATATTGTTTCAGTTCGGAAACCCGCTTGTCCAGTTGTTCCTGACGGATATCAACTGCAACGACTTTTGCACCCTGCCGCATAAAATGTTTTGCGATATTACCGCCTAAAACTCCACCGGCTCCAGTGATAACGGCTACTTTTCCTGCAATTCCAAATAATTCATTCATTTCAATCGGCATATAATTTAATCGGTATAATCCATATTACTATTTAAAATCTCATTCGCTGTTCCTGCAATTCATCCTGCACAACGGACATCATCCCTTCCACTTGCGCCAATGCCAGCATACGTCCATGAAACGAATATCCCGGATTGTATCCAAGTTTCTCATCCCCAAGCATCATGCGGCCATGATCCACCCGCATGGGCAAGCCGGGATTTGAGGATTCGAAGACACGAATCAGTTCTATCAGATGTCCCCGGCCGGACAGGTGCGAACTCTCTATGAAATCCCCACCGGACAAAGTCTCTGTGCTGCGAAGATGGACAAAGCGGGTACGACCGGCAAACCTGCGTGCCAGCCCACGGGTGTCATTGTGTACACCGGCACTGAGTGAACCGGCACAGAATGTCAGCCCATTGTGTGGATTGTCCACGGCATCCAGAATCCAGGCAATATCCTCCTCACAGGTCACGATACGGGGAAGTCCAAGCATCTGAAAGGGTGGGTCATCGGGATGCACGCACATGTCAATGCCATATTTCTCACACACCGGCATGACGGCTGCAAGAAAATAACGCATATTCTCGCGCAACATGCCCTTGTCCACACCTTCATAAAGGGATAGAAGCCTCCTGAAAACCGAAACGGGCTCAGTCTCCCCTTCCCGGATATTTCCATTCACAAAACCTTGTGTCTTCACAATGACCGTATCTATCAGCTCCAGTTCTTCCTCCCCAGTGATGCGGCTGCCTAATTTTTCCACCTCCATCAGTTCCTTTTCGGAATAATCCTTTTCCGCATGTTTCCTTTTCAGGATTTTCAAGTCGAAATAGGCAAAACGTGTTTTATTGAAATAAAGTGATGTGGTGCCGTCCGGCCAGGGATGGTTCAAGTCCGTACGAATCCAGTCAATGACCGGCATAAAGTTGTAGCACACAGTTTTGATGCCCGCCTTGCCGAGGTTGGTAAGGCTTTGTATATAGTTTGTTATCAACCGGTCTCTGTCAGGGCCTGCATACTTGATTGCCTCACATACAGGCAAACTTTCCACCACCGACCAGCGAAGTCCGGCAGATTCTATATACTCTTTCATTTCCTTGACAGTTTCCAAGGGCCAGACTTCACCGTTAGGTACATCGTGCAAAGCAGTAACAATCCCTTCTACTCCTATCTGACGCAACATGGTAAGTGTAATCTCATCTTTCTTGCCAAACCATCTCCATGTTTTTTCCATCCGTTCTATGCAATATTAAAGTGGATAAACCGATACTTGATCCAGTATGACACCTTCATCAAGAGCCTTTATCACAAGTTTGTTTAGTTTCTTTTTCCGGGCAGGCAAAGCCACTCTTCTTATCGCCTGATTCCTGAGTACATTCTCTTTCCATTCCTCACTGCGTCCTTTAGTCTCGTAATGGATAGGCAGAGTTTCCTCCTTATCCAATGCAATAGTGAAACGCAACTGTGTCCCCTCCACGGGATGGGAAGGCAACAAACGGACTTCTACCTCTACAGAATCAGACGGACAGTCTGGCAATTCAAATGTGACCTCTTTCTCCTTAGGAATGACAGCCGCCTTCCCTTCATAGCCCAAACCTTCACAAGGGACGAAATCCCCCTTTGCACATTCTACCGCATTCCAACGACGGATTGCCGCACGCTCTTCTTTCATGGGTTTCATCGTGACAGAACGGTCTACCGGTTCGAATACAGGTAACCGACGCGGCTGGTGATCCATCATACGATGCCATTTCCCATTATTCCTTATACCTGTATTATATATGCGAGTCAATGAAACGATGCTGTCGTAGGCCGCATCACTCCGCCCCCAGTCGGTTTCGCCATGACGGGCAAGTTGGGCGTAGAGCATCTTCTTGTTCATCTCAGCGGCAGCCTGTACGGGATATTTCACCAGTTGGAAATAAACATCTTCACGTCCATCACATATTTGCGCAGACAGCCGTTCAGTCTCATCCGAAACAGTCTGATAATCCGACAACCGTTGCAGGATATACTCTTTACTCCACGGCATATCCTTCACAATGCGGTAATCATTCGTATGATATTCCTCCTCCCGTGTATTCCCCATGAATTCCGGTTTGCGGATATGGGCAAGACGATAATGTTCCTGCATGACAGGGAGCAGTTCTCGACCAACCTTTTCACCAAATTCCCGACAAAGAAAATTGCTCAAATGAGCAGAAACTCCTTCTTTATTCACTTCTTCTATATTCCATGCCATATCCAAAAACAACTCCGTCTGATATTCTATCGGCTTTATGTCACCCACATTCAAAATCCATATCTTACGCACATCATGGTCATACGCCTGCTTCATCTGTTGATAGAGCAGATACGGGCTGAATGTACCTAACCAAAGATAATCGTGCGGACGTCCCCAGTACGAGACATGATAATAGATGCCGTTACCGCCTTTACGGGCACGTTCTGCTTCCGTCGGAAAATGCTTGATATAGCCGTAATTGTCATCACACCACATCAACGCAATATCTTCGGGCACCTCCAATCCGGCATTGTACACATCAAGTACTTCCTTATAAGGAATAAACACCTGTGGCACCTTTGTCACATCTTTGTTGACATATTGCTGCAATAAACTCCGTTGGTCGGCAAACACACGTTCGAGTACACGCTTCTGTTCTTCCACCGTTCTGGCACCATTCATCGCACCATCATGCACACCTCGCATACCTACCGTATATAGAATCTCCTGCCCGTCAACCTCTTTCACACGTTCTTCCCAGAAGTTACAGACTGAAGTACTGTTGTTCACATAATCATACTCCCCTTTTCCTCGGCGGCTCCATTCACCGGCGGTGCTCGAAGCCATCGGTTCACAGTGTGACCCTCCGATGTAAATGCCGAATTTCTTTGCTACCTCACGATTGCCTTTTGTCAGGAAGAAAGGTTGCGTGCATTCGTGCATTGCCGGCCAATAAGTGTTGGCACGCAAGCGGAGCAGCAATTCAAAAATACGTTCGTTGGTTTTAGGACCGATGCGTCCCGGCTTGTACCAAGGCTCGTAATGCAAACTGCTCCACGGCATCAGCCCCCAGTCCTCATCGTTGATAAAGATACCCCTATACTCCACGGACGGAGCCTGTACATTCCGATAACCGGAAGGCAACTCAAAAGATTTTCGTTTCATGGGAGTGGCATCCGCCCACCACTCCCAAGGAGACACGCCTATCAATCGCGAAAGTTCCATGATGCCGTATGCAGTACCATGACTGTCACTTCCGGCAATCAATAACCGCCCGTCAGGTAACACAGTCAGCAAAAAGGCTTCTCTCATACCTTTCAATCCAGAAAGATCGGCTTTAGATTGCTCAACCGCATTGTTTACTTCCAAAGTTCCAACAAGGATATTACCACGCGTTTCTTCGCAATGTAAAGAATCGGAGAAAACAGCCCGATAATCCCGTTGAAGCAATTCCAAGGCTGTATGCACCACCGGAGCTTCCGATTTGTCACAGTTCACTGTAACCGTCATACCTGAATGCACACGGAACTGTCCCCATGTCGTTTGCACGGCAAGGGAGAGCAGAAGAGCCATAAGTCCCAATTTCTGGTTCTTTCGTTCCATCATACGTCAGCCTCCATTTCTATTGTTTTCGTGACATTTACCAAATACCCATGACTTCCGTAGCGGATTGTTTTCTTTTTGTTATACCATGCCGACTGGGTGCCGGTTACCTCAATCCGCAGCCTATACTTTCCTTTTGGATAGTTTTTACTGACAAATCTTAACCCCTCGTCAGGGATCTTACTATAGAAATCAACAAACAACTTGTCCAGCACTTTGCCATTGGCATCCGATATGCTGATGGTCGCATATCCGCCGTTGCCATCCGTCTTCCCAACCACAGCAATGCGCCCTCCGTCAAACTCTCTTTCCAGACAATCACCTTTCTTATCGGAAATCCAATTGTGCACCTGTTCCCGTCCTTGTATTGACAGTTTTTTTTCTGCCTTTGCTGCGTTCCATGCATTCCAATACTCCGGAATGGCAAGCTTTTCCCCTTCCGCCTTCATAGGTAGCCAGACGTATGTTGCCGCAGATGCCTGATGCGGATACGACCATCGGTCGCCCATATACATGGGAATGGTGTCATTGTCCCGCCTTAAAGGAAGCACAAAGGTAGATTGGGAATTCCATGTCAAAGTTCCTTCCGGACAGAAGTATCCCTGTTTTTTCCATGGGCCCTCAATGGAGGATGCGGTAAAATAATAGTTGTCGTTCCGTTCCCAACTCGTCAGGTTTGAGGTCAGCAGATAATACAACCCGTTTTTCTTGAACATGGCAGGCGACTCACCCATACCCTCTACATGGGCAACCTTTGCTTCGATGGAACGGTAATCATCGCTCAACCGATAAATAGGCCCATGATGAATCAGCAGATACCCCTTTCCATCCGTATCCTGAAACGTGCCCATGTCCCAATGCCTGAGCGGTTTGCCGTCAAAAAGGATAGGACCGTGCAGTGTATAGTCCCCATTGATGGTCGGGCTGGTGGCTATGCCGATATACGGATCGTTATACCCCAAATCATCCGCATGCATCAGCATGACATACTCTCCCGTCTTGGGACATTTCATCACCTTCACCCGTTCTCCCACGCGGTCAGGACCGAGAATCCCGTTTTTCTGGACAGGCAAGACGATGCGCTCGAACCTCCAGTTTACCAGGTCGGCAGACGAGTAGCAACCAAAGCCGGGAAAGGCATTGCTTTCATCAGACTTATACTCTCCAAACAGCCAGTAGCGTCCACCGTCTTCCACGATACATGCCCCATGCGCGTTGATAATGTTTCCTTGCTCATCAAACCAAGGGATGCCGTTGTGGATGACTTGTGCATTTGCAGCCAAGCACAACAAGGATGACATTATCCATAATAAAATAATCCTTACCATATAGTTTCTTTTAAAAATTAATACTAATACATCCATTTATTGAAATACATGTAATTCACAGTGTTGGCTCAATGACTTTAATCTTTCCATCTGTCTCAAATTCCATCTTGTCCATGCAGACTTCCCGATGATAACCGGCAGCCCATCCCATTTTTATGGCATTCGGACGACGGAAACGGTGGTAAACAATATACCATTCATCTTTTCCATTTACTTTCAAAACAGCATTGTGACCAGTCCCATATATACTTTTCTCCGGTCTTTTCCATAAAATCAGGTTTTTTTCGGGAACCTCCAATGGACCGGTCGGCGACTTTGCCGTGGCATATCTCACCCGGTAATCTTCACTGCGCGTATCGTTTTCCGACCAAAGGAAATAGTAAATCCCGTTGCGGTAAAATACTTCCGTTCCTTCGGTATAGTTGGGTGGAGTAATCATTTTCGTCGTATTTTCTTTGATTGAAACCATATCATCGTTCAGCTCGGCCACGGCCAGATAACCGCATCCCCAATACAAATAGTACTTACCTGTTGCTGGGTCTTGAAAAATATCCGGGTCTATTTGCTGTCCACCTCTCTGACCTTCAAGTTTGTAATCAATTAAGGGTTTACCTAATGGGTCGACAAACGGCCCGGTCGGTTCATCGGCTACGGCAACACCTATTTTTTTGGCAGCGGAGTAATAATAGAAATACTTATATTTTCCATTGGGCATTTTCCGTTCAATGATACAGGGCGCCCAGGCATTCTTCTCCGCCCATGTCAGGTCTTTGGGAAAATCGAGAATCACACCCTCATCTTTCCATTCTTTCAGGTCGGTTGACGAATAAGTTTTGAAATAATGCCCGTCCCAGTTATGAAAACCGTCGCTTGTCGGATAGATATAATATTTACCGGTTTTCTGAGAATACATTACTTCCGGATCGGCATGGTATCCCGGCAGAATCGAATTATTCTTATTATCAAACGGTATGTAGTCACGATCGGCTCCTTCAGTTGTCATTTCAATTTTCCGGATAGTTCCGTCCGGGTTATACTGCATGTATTCCGCACAGACCGCACGGCTGTAACTGCCCCCGTCCGGGTTAATGCCTCCGTTATGATAAAAGAAATACCACTGGTCTTTAAACTCTACGGTAGCCGGGTGGGTAGTATTGCTGTTCCCTGCAATTTCAGTCAGAATGCCTTTATATTCGTAAGGACCTTCAATATGATCCGCCATGGCATAAGCTATTTTTTCGGGAAATTCTGTTGCATAGGTAAGGTAGTATTTGTTATTGTGCTTATGCACCCAGGGAGCTTCTGTAAATTTGAAACCGGGAAAATCAATTGTTTTAATCTCTCCGTCAATTTCCAGCATATTTTCTTTCAGCCTGGCATAATAACAGATTTTGTTGCCCCAGAATATCCATGCCTGTCCGTCATCGTCAATAAAAACAGCAGGATCAATACATACCCAGAAATGGTCGGCGTCAAAACAGTCTTCGTTTGTCAACAACGGTTTACCGAGGGCATCTTTATAAGGTCCTTCGGGACGGTCGGCCACAGCCACACCGATACCTGACCCGTTGGTACTAATGTACCAATAATACTTGCCATTACGAGCCACCACATGCGAAGCGTAGGCGGCTCCGGTTTTGTCCCATGTGAAATCGGTGACTTGGAGCGGTGTGGGATATTCTGTCCAATTAACTAAATCGGTTGTGGAGAATACACACCAGTCTTTCAGTTTATATCCGCTTTGCCCTCCTTTGAAGTCATGTCCGGTAAAAAGCCAGAGCGTATCACCGACAACCATTGTCGCCGGATCGCAAGTAAACTTATGGGTAATGATGGGATTACCGCTGGATCTGAAACGATACCGATCGTCTTTTTCAACAGGTTGAAGAAGTTCAGTCGGTACACCGCCCCATTTCTCCTGCAAGCGGCAGGCTTCTTCTTTGGTTATACCAATAATACTGCCATGGCGTGGATGAAAATTCTTTTTGAACGATTCGGGCTTTTGGGTAAAGTTGAATAAATCAGAGGAACGTTGAAACTCATAACGGCCATCTGCATAAACATCATACATCAGAATATATTCATCCGAATTATTTAGTTTAAAGACACTGGAACCTTCCACGACAGTTGGGGTATCTGCATAAGCATCTAAATATTTGAAATCTTCCTTCCAAGGACCTTTTAGAGATTTACTTGTGGCTTTCTGAATGCCGTTTTTAAATTCCTTCCCGTTTTCATCTTTTGTGTTTCCTTTATAAAAGAAATGATAAAGACCATCTTTATAGATAATATCTCCATCAATTCCCCCATATTTAGGACTGAACATTAATTTAGGTTCATCTTCGAATCCTGTAAAATCTTTGTTAGCATATGCAGAATAGAAATCGAGTTTGCCTTCTTTTTCACCATACAGGCGAACGGTAAAATAAACAAGGTATTTCCCGGCCTTACGGTCGTAGATAACCTGTGGTGCCCATACCCATTTTACCTTACCAAACTTCTTGGGATAGAGTTTTGCCAAGTCAATAATGCTATGCGACCAATCGATGAGGTTATCGGACTTCATCAGGATAATTCCCGGATTGGTTTCCCATCCGTCTTTCCGGGTGAACATATCTGTTGCAACCATATAAAACCTGTCTTCTTCGCCACGCACAAGGTATGGGTCGCGGATTCCGCCCGTTTGTGAAATTTCTTCAGATGAAATAATCGGGCGGTTGTTGTTCAAAGCTTTCCAGTTAACAGCATCGGCACTGACGGCAAACCGAAGCTGTTCCTGTTCCGAATATCTTCCTTTTCCTTCAAAATAGGCAAAGAGATAACCATCAAACTCAGGCGTCGTCTCTTTCGTTTGGGCAACGACCGGAAAGGTCATAATTGCCACCAAGCATAAAGCGAGTATTTTTTTCATTTAGTTGTACCATTTATGATGTTCTTCGTAATAAGTATGATCTTTCAGGAACTCTTTTCCCTCAAATGCCTTTTTGGAAGTCCAGGATTCGGCGGGATCTGTCCAGAACGGATGATCGGCAGGCAGGCCCAAAGGCAGGAAAGCCAATGTCGCCATATACAAACTTCCGTTGTTCGTATAAACATTGGATACTTGTGGTTGACTTCCGTTGAATCCGAGTGTCAGGTAACCTTTCTCGTTGAAGTTACGGTTGTCGCTGTACATCCGTTGGAATACACAGGTTAATGCAGAGCGAACCTGACCGTTCGAAAGTTCTTTCGGCAATAACTCTTTCCATGCCAGTAATGCCAAAGGCTGAAAAACACCAGTACGATACGTTATGGAGCGTCCCAATACGGGAAAAGCTCCTTCGGGCGATATAAATCGCTCCAGAATACAGCCGAAACGCTGCATCCGTTTTACGGATTTTTCATAGCTACAACCCGCCCATTCCTTTCGTTCCCTACCACTTTCGGTCAGTTCGTCCAATGCTTCGAAATACATGGGATGCAAAGCAAAACTGTTGTAATAATCGAAAGCGAATCCGGGGCCGTCGGAATACCAACCATCACCTACATACCACTCGTCTATTTTACGCAGGGTAGAATTAATTCGGTACATATCGGGCTTGGCATCTGCTTTCCGTAAGAACACTTCGATGGTGGTGGTAAACAGGAGCCAATTCGTATAAAGCGGATTTATCCGGCGAAGCGAGGTAAACTCTTCGATATAGCGTTGTTTGGTAATACTGTCTAACGGGATCCAAAGGGCATCGTAACCGCGCAGGAAGCTTTCGGCCACGTAAGCCGCATCTACCAGTGTCTGGAAATTCTCTTCCCACAACAAGCGGTCGGGGCTTTCCGGGTCGACGGCGTGTACGTAGCTTTTCAGTGCCCATTCGCGGAGTTGCCTGCGTTGCTTGCCTTCGGGCGTATCATCGTCGGGAAGGGAGAGCCAGGGAGCGATTCCCGACATCAACCGGCCGAACGCTTCCATATAAGAAACTTTTTTATCACGGCCGTCCCACGTAGGACTAAGTTCCAACTGCATGTTTTGTTGCAGTTTTCCTTCACTCATGTTTTTAAGTACAGGTTCCGACATGCGGTACAGTATTTCGCACCATACTTCACGGTCGCTTTTAACTGCCTGTTTTTTCTTTTTAGCCATTGCGCCTGTTGGGATTAACAGGCACAATAGAAACAAAATTATTCCTGTTTTTATTCTATTTCTGGTCATTATGGTTGTTCTTATAGATATTATTGAAATTTCATTTTCAAGCCCCAATGTTCAGCCAGTCTTTCGGCTTCTTTTGGGGTTAGATGTATAACAGCTCCGTGTTTGGGCGAAGAGAAATTCGTTGATTTCATCACACTCTCATTGAAGTATCCGAGGTGGGTGAAGGTCTTAAAATCGGTTGTTTCACTGAATCCAAAGTTATGCGGAGTAATTCCATAACAATCGTACATCAGCACCCATTTATTTTCGCCGATCCGTTTCCATACGTTAGGGGCTTCGCAGGACTTTTCTTCCGGGTCGTACCATTGCGGGTCGTATACATATCCGGTACTCAATGAATCCGATACGGCTTGTTTGATACCAGCGGGGCCGCCGTCATGGGCTACATAAAACAAATGATATTTATCTCCCACTTTGGTTATATCGCCATCAATCGTAGCCCTGTTGTATTTAGGATAAGAGAAAAGCAATTGTGGCTCTGTTTCCAATGCGGTAAAATCGTCGTTCATATACGAATAGAGCAGCCTGCTTATTCCATTCTTGAACCGCAAGGAAAAATAAATCATGATTTTTCCGGTGTTTTCATCATAGATGAGTTCAGGCGCCCATGAGTTACCGATATTCTCCCACCCGGGAAAAGCCTTGTCAATACGAAGCGGAGTGTGCGACCAGTTTATCAGGTCTCTTGATCTCATCAGAACAAATCCTTTGTTGTTTCCCCAGCCGTATTCTTTACCGTCACGTTCCCATTCAGTATCGCGATAACCGGCTTTTTTCGCATAAATATGAAGGTCGGTCATGGCCATATAGAAGTAACCGTCGGGGCCGCGCATAATGTAAGGATCACGGATTCCCTTTTGTTCGGCAATGGTATCTCCTGCGATAACGGGTTTGCCGTTATTCACATCGGTAAAAGAGTAACCATCGTTGCTTAAGGCAAAGTAGAGACCGTGAGTATCATCTTTGAAATAAACCATCAGGTAGCCTGCCATATCTTCTTCCACCGGAATAACATCGCGGTGAACGGCTTTTATTTCATTTTGCGACAAGGCGCGGTCGAAAACCCTGAAATCATTGATCGATCCTTTGTGGCCGCCTATGGTAATGTCGGAAAGCGACAATCCTTTTACTGGAATGTACTGGTCGACGAGACCGTTGATATAACTTCTGAGCACCCCTTTTTCATAGGTAACCGCCAGTTGGAAAGTTTTCAGTTTGGCGGGAGAGCGCCACTTCCCGTCGGTTCCCCGACTTTGTGTTTTCCACGAATCAGAGGTTCCCAATACGTTTGTACTTTCGTATTCGTTATTTTTAATACGGAAACAGGGCCTCGGGCGGTCGCTTTCTTTCAGGTGATAAGAGAAAGAGTTGGTTTTCAGTATTTCACCGTGATAAGCATCCGGGTCGATAAAGATATTCATTACGATACTGAAGTCTTTTGATTTGGGAATACGCATCGATTGTTTGTTTTCCGGTGATACGCAGTCGAAGTTCTTTTCCAGCAGTTTTCCTTTTTCAATATCGGATTTTCCTTGTGGGATTTCCATATTGGTGCGGATAGCCGTAGGATAGCCTTTGGGACGATTTTCCGTTACAAGCCAACTGTAATAGTCGCCCTGCATCCACGCCAGACGGGGCGTTGTTCCTTTGTTGGAGATAACGAAAGGGCGGACGTTGTTCTTCTGCGAATCGAAGGTTAGTTGTTCCTTGGAAGCAACTTTTCCTTCATTATCTACGGTGAATTTCATTAATTCGTATACGTAGCCGTAGGCGCCTTTTACGGGCACGGAGGCGTAAACGATGTTGGGATTCGCCTTATCCAAGGCCATACCGCCGCTGTAACACATCTCATACCGGGGTGTTTGGTGGAAATGTCCTCCGGCTTTAGTTAAGAACGTTTTTCGCCATTCCTTGCCTGTCCAACGTGCATGGTAGTACTCGTGATCCGTTTTATTTTCACTGATGCGAACCATGGCAATAACGGGGTTTTCATTTTCATCCAGAACGACTTCCCACAGCCAGTCGCGCCAGGTGGTCTCATCTACTATGTTAATCGGATTTTGTTTTTTGTATTCTTCGTCCGTATCTATATCATGGATTACATCTTTTGCGATAGGGGATAACGTTTTGCCCTGACAGTCTTTCAACTCGCGGGTGTTTATGTCAATATAGCTACAATACAGCCAATTGGATGTCCTGTTGTCAGGGTGTGTGGTCGTATAAGCCAGATAAATCTTGTCTTTTCCGTTGGAAACATATTTGGCATAGGGACGTACACCGCTGCGTCCCCCGGAAGAACGTACCACCTGAAACGGCCCCCAATCGAATTTTACTTCATCGTTCTTATCGGGCATCGTCAGCCTTGCAACCGTGGGGTGCCAACCGATGCCCCGCCAGCAAAGATAGATATGGCCGGGGTCGTCGGAAAGGATAAAAGGCGAAGGATAGGTGGTATTGTTGGCCGTTTCCAACCGGAATTCTTTGCCTAAAGTAGTTATATCTCCGGGTTTCTGCGACACACGATAATAGAAACAGGGCTCGTCGGTATGCCGTGAATAAAAAATCATAATCCGCTCATCGGGCAATACCAGAAAGGTAGGATTGTTGTGGTCGTCAGGCTGAAACCAGGAGCGGATCAACACTTCGTTTATCGTATTCGTTTTATGGTTGATTTGGGTCGCCTTGATATTGCCATGCACATCGATATAACCGATATAGGTACTGTTAATAGTACCGCTTTTGTTTTCGTATGAAATGGCGCGTGGGTCGGCAAACCAACACCACGCTCCTTTTTCGGTGATTGTATTGACGGGGATGCTTTTGCTCCATACAAGCGGAGCTACCAGCAGGCAAATGATGAGAAGAAATTGTTTTTTATACATATACTTATATTTTTATTGGGTTACGTATTTGGCCATTTCACAGGCGGCCAGCAGGAATGCCCCGACTCCGAAATCGGCTTGCGAATTGGCATCCACCACTTGCCCCGGAATAGCTTTTTCGCCTATCGGTTGGACATAACCTACTTTTCCGTCTTCCTGAAGGGCGACGGTAGAAAGATACGTCCACGCCTTGTCTATTATTGGTTTATATTCTTTTTTATCAAGTAATCCGTTATTGACACCCCAAAGAATACCGTAGGTGAAGAAAGCGGTTCCACTGGTTTCAGGACCGGGAGCATGCTCGGGATCAAGCATACTGCGTGTCCAATATCCTTCGGGTTGCTGACAGGCGGCTACAGCTTTAGCTATAGTCCGGAAACGTTCGACATAAAAACTCCGGTCTTTATGGTCTTCCGGGAAATCCTGCAATACACGTGCAAAGGCGGCCAGTACCCAGCCATCGCCCCGCGCCCAGAAATCCTTTTTCCCATTCATGCTTTCATGCTTTGGGTAAATATATTTGGCATCACGATAATATAGTCCTGCTTCCACATCATACATTATGCTATCAGCATACATCAGATATTCATATAGCTTTTCCAAATAAAGTTCATTCCCAGTGATTTTATGTAGACGAGTCATAACAGGCATTACCATATAAAGTCCATCAGCCCACCACCAGTAATCGTTGTTGGGCGTACTCATCTGATACTCCATCACACCACGTGCACGGGCAATCTTATAATCGGCCGGTTCATTGGTATACAAATCGGCATATACCTGGAAGCATGTCTGCCAATCGCCGAAAAGTACGTACTCGGGACGTTCGCCATAGGAATAACGCCATTGCAAGGTATCGTCGGATGTTGCGCCTTTCCATTGGTTATGCTCTGCCCAGGCTTCCGAAAATGCCAGATATTCGGTCTTTTCAGTCAATGCGTAGGCTTCCATATTACCGGTATGGTAGGCTGCCCTGTGCCAAAAGGCATTACCATGTTTAGGGTTGTTGGTTTGCCAGTAGTTATTAACCTTGTGAATGATTTCAATCACTTCTTCCGAGGTGGGTTGAGTTTTCTTTTCCGTACAGCTCATGGACATGAGTGCGAAAATAATGAATAATAATGAGTTTGATTTCATTTTTAGGGGTATTAAAATATTATATTTGTTTATTCGAATGATATTTCCGGATGAATTTATCGCCTGATTGTCTGTCCTAAAAAAGGATTGGCGGATAATACTAACGGAAGAAACCATAATTTATAAGGTAAAGACTTCCTGTGTTGATATTGCCCAATTAAAGCTGATTCTGATGCATTTTCATCTTTAAATGAGTAAAAAACAGGAAGCCTTTATGAATAGGACTTCCTGTTTTTAGCATTAAAGCTTGACAATAATCCTAAAACAATCTATACCTTTTTTAAACCTGTTTTAATCTACCTTATCTTCATCAGCAACTGCTTCTTCCCAGGTTTCAAAGACAGGGACGGTGGGGTCGTAACCTTCATAACCTACATTTTGCCTAAGTTTACCTTTAATATTCTTTGTAATAGCCGCATTGGGAATTGGCCAATATAGATTATGTTTACCTACCATATAATTATAAGTGTTTTTATTGGCTATTACAGGTATTCCTGTATTATAAAAACCGTTATATTTTATTACACGCTGATACCAATAACTACCTCCAGTTGAATTCGTGCCTTCCTCTTTGCAATAGGTCTTCACATCATAGGTATTCCCCCATTCATCTGGTTTACCGCTAAGTGCTAAACAATGAGAAACCCGACTCAACTCTGCGTGCCTAAACTCTTCCAAATATAATTCCCGGGCACGCTCATCCATAATATCTCCAATATTTACACTTCCTTTGGTATCTGAATAGAGGACTTTACATTCAGCTCTCTTTCTAACCTCATCAACATCTTTCGCAGCTAAATCTGTTTTACCTAAATAATAATATGCTTCTGCCCGCAATAAATATGTTTCTGCCAACCGATAAATGTACCAATCTGCTACAGATCCCTTCGTTGCTCCATCAAACCAAGCATCACCCGGTTTACTTTCTGCATCAGCATCTAAAAGATAAATTTTATAGAGCGGAAAAGGAAATAGTGTGCGTACGGTATCAGTACTAAAATTGGGTGGTACTTCTTTAAAAGTCTTTCCATAATAAGGCGAAGCTGGGTCATTATACTTGAATGAGTCCACAGGGAACCAATTACCGACATCACTCCTATGACGTAAATCCCCTTCATCTTTCATCCACATTCCAGTGGTAGCATAATAAGTTGCACGAGCATCTGCTATTCCACGGCCAACAGCTCTACAAAAATCATACTTGTTATTGTATTGATCTGCTATACGTTTATAATCAGTTATGGCTCTTTTTCCATTGGGATCAAGTACATTTGTACTGAAATAATATGGGCCTAAAGGTCGCATTGTTAAAAATTCCATGAATGAGTCACCTGTACCACGATTTACTATTCCTAATAAAACTTCTGTATTTGCTGAAATCAGTTTATTTTCAGGACGATGTAGATCCCAAATTACATTAGGTGTTATTTTCCATGTCGCCGGTTCTCCACCAGAAATAAAAGTGCCAAAAGATTTCTTCATTAAGGCGAATCCGGATTGATCTATAAGGATATTAGCCTGATCTACAGCTTTTTGGAATTGACCTGTAGCCAGATAACATTTAATAAGAAGTTGACGGCATGCGGCTTTATTTATCATTCCAATACGATCCATATCTTTTTGATCAGGTACCCACTCTACCGCGAATTCCATATCTTTAGTTATTTTTTCTAATATGGCCTCTTTTTTTGTTGAATAATAATTTTGTTTAGGCACTTCCAACAACTTTGTAACTAAAGGGATATCGCCAAATTGAAATACAAGCATCAAATAACGGAAAGAACGATGAAAATAGGCTCGGCCTAAATACATATTCTTTGTCGTTTCATTAAGATTTCCCACTTTTTCTACAAAGCTTATAACCGTATTTGCATACATTACTCCCAAATAACCTTCTTCCCAAAACCAATTGGTTTGGTTCTTCATTGTAGTAGGAGTTAAAAGAGTACTGTAATCTGTGGGTAAATTTTTATCATCGGTTTTACCTAGAACAGCCAGCTCAGATTGAGTATATTCAGTAATTAGATTTCCTCCCGTCACCCAATATCGTTTAATATGCGAATCACAAGTGGCTAAGGCTGCCTGTAAGCCCGACTCTGTAGTGAAAGTAGCTTCGGGTTCATAAAACGAAAGTGGCTTCGGGTTTAAAAAATCATCAGAACAGCTCATTAAAAAACAGCTACAATAAATAATAAATGTAAGACTCAATGCCTTCCATTTGTTTTTAACTAAACATTTTATATATTTCATACTAATCATTGTTAAAAGGTTACATTTAATCCCATGGTATAAGTCCGAGTAGCTAGACCCCCTGATTCAATATCTCCATATTCCCATTTATCTTTACTCCATACTGCAACATTACGGATGGTTCCAAATACTTTTGCATTTTGAACATTAAACTTTGACAAGAATGATTTTGGCACATTATAAGCTAAAGAAATATTATCCAAACGAATAAAAGAACGATCATACAATTTGCCAGGGTTGCTTACTCCGGTTGGTCCTTTAGATTCTAGACGAGCATATTCATTAGTAAGATTATTGGGAGTCCAATATTTCTTCTTGGATTTATTAAAACCATAGGTTACATCATTAGATCCATTATCTACGTTTAGGTAAGCCGTTTCCAAAGTTTTTCTTCCCCAGAAAGAGTAAATATTGAAAGAAAACTCAAAATCTTTGTAAATTGTAAAACTATTGCGCATTTGCCAATTAAGAGGAGAAGTGCTTTGTCCTAAATGCTCCTTGTCATGATCATTATATACAGGGGTCCTGCTTCCATCTGCATTTATTTTATCATCAGCGGTATAATTATTTGCAACTTTAGGATCTCCTGGTCTTTGACCAACTTTAGCAGCTTCTTCTAATTCATCAGGTTGCCAAATACCAACTACCCGATAATTCCATATTGTGCTAATAGGTTTGCCAATAAACCATTTACCATATTCATCCCTTTCTTTGGTTCCAATAATATTTCCATTATCATCTAATATGTTTTCATTTTCATAATATAAATGCTTGATCTCATTTTTATTGTATGACAAATTAAAACTTGTATTCCATTCGAAATTTTCGGTCTTCATGTTTTTTGTATTAATCGTAAGCTCAAAGCCTCGATTCTGAACCTCTCCAAGATTAGTCGCAATTGATCCAAATCCTGAAAATATTGGTAATTGTTTGGGTAGAATCATATCTTCTGTATTGATAACATACCCTTCTAATGAACCTGAAATCCGACCATCCAAGAAACCAAAATCCAAACCAACATTATAAGCAACAGCTTTTTCCCATTGCAAACTAGGATTTGCTAGACGATCTACAATGAGATATTGCATTTCATCCAATGCACCACTTGAAGAAATTAAATATCCTTGCAAATTAGTACCCCTACGAAGATTTGCTAAGGAAATATAAGGATCCGAAAGTGATCGATTTCCGTTTTTACCCCAGGAAACACGTAATTTACCATAATTCATCGGTTCCCAATTAAAGAATTTTTCATTAGTAAATGTCCAGCCCAGTGCTAAAGAAGGAAATGTTGCATATGGATTATTTTGTCCAAAAGCAGAATAACCATCCCGGCGTATTGATGCTGTTAACATATAACGGTCATCGTATGAATAAAAGAGGCGGGCAAGCATACCCGTTGCAGAATGATAAGAATCGTTCGATTTAAAAGAACTAGCTTCTTTACTTGCATTCTGTGTATTATGAAATCCCAAAGCATCGGTTGGCAAAATATTCCTTGCTTCTATTCTATCAGACCAGTATTGACGCTCTTCTGCTTCTTGTACTAAGGTTAAATTCACATGATGTTTCTTAGCAAAAGTGTAATCCCAATTAATCGTATTATTCAATGACCAATCAAAACGTTTGGCTTGTTCACGATTAACTCCATGAGTAAGCGATGGCCATAATGGATGATCTGATGATTCAAAATAGCGATCGTAAAAGTATTGATAACGGGGCGATGCATTAAAAGAATAAGTAATATTAAATGGTAATGTAATTTTTGCAGTAAAAATAGAGTTTAAAACCATATATCCCTTTTCCAAGTCTTTGTATTGGCGGTCAAAATCATAGTTGTATCCTTTAAATCCTACGGCATCTTCCCCCATTGGGTATAAAGTAGGTTTACCATTATTATCTAAATAATTAGCATATGGGCTATTAGCTACAGTGCTACCTACGTCTATAGCAATATCTCCATCAGTGCGGTCTTGGAAATTTACATTTCCACTAATCTCGAGCCAGTTAGTTACTTTTCCGGATAACTTCATGTTTGCACGTACTGCACTATATTCATTACCTCTGGCAACACCTTCATTACTCAAATAGCCAACGGACATGTAATAATTCATATTGTCGCTACCTCCAGAAATACTAATGTTATAGTCCTGATTTATACCAGTCTGGAATGCATGATCGTACCAATCAAAAGATTTTCCGTTAATATAATTTTCTAGCACAGCACTTCCAAGTCCAAGACGTCTACCATAAATTTCTCTATCAGAATAGGTTGATCCAGCTTTCCAATCATCAATAGAAACACCTGCAGGTAATCTATCCCACCTATCATAATACCCAGGGGCTACAACTAGATTGCCTTTACTGTCGCGTGTTTGATATTCCTCATATTTTCCATTGTCAGGATTGACTCCATAGGTAGAACTTTTATAAAAATCCTCCCGATAATTCATATAACCTTCAGGACTGAAAACTTCCCTGTAAGCACTCTTGGTAACGAATCCATAATTTGCTTTAAAATTAACTACAGGTTTACCTTTCTTACCTTTTTTGGTTGTGATAATTATGACTCCATTGGCAGCTTTTGCTCCATAAACAGCAGCAGCCGATGCATCCTTCAAGACATCAATTTGTCCGATATCTTCTGGGTTTATCTCTGAGAATTCACCAAAAAACATCATACCGTCCAAAATGATCAAAGGGCTTCCTTGGGAAATATCACCAACTGAACGTTGACCACGGATTTCAATACTACCACCTCCCTTGGCTGAGAAATCGGAACCCACTTTCAACCCTGGAGTACCTCGCATAATGTCTTGAATAGTTTTAGGGGCCTCATTAGCCATTGCATCAGGTTTGATTTGTACGACCGACCCTGTGAGGTCTTTCTTGCGCATGGTTCCATAACCAACTACGACCACTTCATCAAGCAGTTGTGTATCTTCCTTAAGCGTTATTTCGAAAAAGGATTGATTGCCTACAGGTATGTCCTGTCCTGCAAAACCCATGAAAGAAATCTGGAGCACTGTATTTTCCGGGACATCCAATACAAATTTTCCATCAATGTCAGTTATTGTGCCAATTGTGGCATCTTTCACTCGAACGTTCGCTCCAATCACGGTTTCACCGGAAGAATCTTTTACAACTCCGGCAATCCGCTTGGTTTGCTGTGCGTACACACTTACCACTCCGAATAACAGAGCGGTAAACAACAGTAGAATTCTGTGTTTTTCCATTTACAATAATTTAAACGTTAAAAAACAATTAATTATCTCTTTTGAAACCCTGAAACCAATCTTTAGTTACCTTACCTTGACTAATATATTTTTAAAACCTGAAATTATAATCTATGTATCCGTTGCTTTCATTTCTTGAATTATAATGACTTGTCAACATGTTTGCAAATATATGTATCTGAAGTTCGACCTCACTCCAAAATACACTCACAAAACATGCGTGATTGAATCTGATTCAATTTTCACACTAAGTTGAGCGGAAAAGAACGGTAGGAGAGAATGGTGAAAGGGAAAATATTAGCAGTTTATTCATTATATTTGCAGTGTTTCTTTTTTAGTTAATATGAATATGAAAACACTTTGTCTTCGCCGAATGACAGGCTGCCTGTTTTATTTGTTGTTTTCCATTCCTTTTTACGGACAACAAATCATTTCCAAACCCATACCATTTCTGGGGCAATTGTCTGTGAACTCAATCAATACGATCTATCAAGACAAACAGGGCTTTATCTGGATAGGCACAACAGACGGTCTGATCCGCTATGACGGATATGATATTCAGGAATTCCGGAATAACTACAAAAAACCTACTCAACTAACGAGTAATGAAGTTATATCCTTTGCAGAAGATGCAGATTATTTCTGGGTAGGCACAGAGAATGGTATAAATCTTATCAACAAGACATCCTATCACATCAAAGCGCATGCCGATGAAAGAATATCAAACAAATCGATAAGGAATCTGTATGCAGACAAAGAAGGAAATATCTGGATTGGCACTACAGAAGGATTATACGTGAGTCATTCGGGACAAATCATACAAAAAAAGTATTTGCCGGTTACAGTCAATTCTATATACGAAGACAATAATGGAAATATATGGGTTCTGGCATGGTATGATGGTATTTATAAATATTCAAAAGAAAGCGACTCTTTTGTGAAATATCCCGGAATAGGCGATAAAAACAACCCATACCGGCTATTACAGGATAACCAAAACAGGTATTGGGTTGCTACTTGGGGAGACGGGCTTTGGCGATTCGAACCTGATGCCGGAGAGAATGAGATGTATCATAAACAATCTGTAATTAATTCAACCCGGAACTATCAGGATCATACCTTTTTTGATATTGTTCAGGACGACACATACGGTTACTTGTGGGCTTTGTCCCTGTTTGGATTATATACTTTAAAAATAAATGAAGATAATGAGCTGGAAAAAGTAGATATAAACCGTTCTGCAGATGTAATATATCCTATAGATAAAAACAAATTGTACAGCCGGATTATCAAAGATGATAACGGCAGTTTGTGGATAACGGCTTTTGATGAAAGTTATGTCATTAGTTTTGAAAAAAATGTAATCCGAAATTACGTATTGGACGAAATTAAGCATAAAGTAAATCTGGATGCAAATATCAGCACAATAAACAAAGACTCCGAGGGTATCGTCTGGTTCAATCAAGCCCGGTATGGTCTTTGCCTGTTTGATGAAAAAACAAACCAAATAGTATATGGAGATAATGACAATAGAAATTCGATAGATGCAAAAATTATCGTACAATCTCAAACACAAAACGCGATGTGGATTGGGGTCTGGACATCTGATGAAATCCTGAAAATAAGCCGAGAGAACATGAAAATGTCCGTATTGGAACGTTACCGACTAAGCAAATTTATCCCAAATTCCGGACATATAACACAAATACTTGAAGATAAATCAGGGAATTTGTGGGTAGGTACCACCGCGAACCTGTTCGTAAGGCCGGCAGGTGTCCGGGAATTTTTATTATCCCCTATTGACATTCCGGGTGTAACATCCCTACAAGAAGGACGTGACGGAAGTATATGGGTCAGTTGCAGACAATTTATTTACCAGGTCACGTGTAAAGACAGACCTGTGTTGCTGAACAAATTTACCGAAGATGTTACTTTTTTGAAAGATGAAACAATTAGTGTTTTATGTGTAGACCAGCAGGATGATATCTGGTTTTCCACTTCGTTAGGGCGATTGTTCCGCTATGACAGAAGCAAACAGAGAGCATTTGAGGAAACCTCATCCTGTGGATTAAACGGAAGAAGGATTATGAATCTTTTATCTGATAAAGAAAAAATATGGATTATTCAAAATAAGCAATTGATATGCCATGATATATTGCTAAAAGAGAATTATCTGTATACCGTAACGGATAATAATATTCAAATACCTTTACTACGACATGGAGCAGCGTTTATCGACGAAGGTGGAAACTTGTATGCTGCAGGGCACAAAGGTTTTATTAAATTATTGCCCTACGATAATTCCCTTTCCTTAATAAAGGAAACAAACCGCACTTATATTACAGACATTAAAGTCGACAACCGCTCAATCCTGTTTATGCCTACTACAAAGGAAACAGGCAATTCCATTAATCAAATAGCCTTAACTTCCGATTCCAGGAACATCGAAATCCTGTTCTCATCACTTGAATACAGATCTAATCAAAAAATAAGATATGCCTACCAACTCGAAGGAGTAGATGCCCAATGGAATTATATCGATAACGGAAAACATTCGGCTTTCTATAACCTGTTGAGCAAAGGAAAATATACGTTCAGGGTAAAGTCGACCGACTGCTACGGGAACTGGTCGGAGCAAGAGACATCGTTGCTTATAACCAGGCTTCCTGCTATTTATGAAACATGGTATGCATGGCTGTTGTATATTATCGCAATCTTCTCTATCACTTTCTGGAGCGTTAAATTTTATATCCGCAGAATAAAAGAAAAGAACCGGTTACGGTTCCAGGAAGAACTGACGCAGGTCAAACTGAACTATTTTACCAACATTTCTCATGAATTGTTGACACCGCTCACCATTATATCCTGTGTGGCTGATGATTTGGAGGAAAATCGTATAAGTTCGGAAAAACAAGTCGGGATTCTCCGGACAAATGTGAGCCGTTTAAAGCGGCTTTTGCAACAAATTCTTGATTTCCGGAAGGTTGAGAATAGTACCATGCCGCTCCATGTAACAAAAGACGATATATCTTCTTTTATTACGACTATTGTTGCATCCAACTTTCAATCATTGGCACGAAAGAAGAAAATCCGGTTAACATCTCAGATAAAGAAAGGGCTTTGGGGCTATATGGACTTTGATAAAGTAGATAAAATCCTTTTTAACCTGCTTTCCAATGCCATAAAATATACGCCGGAAGGAAAACAGGTAAACCTGACAGCAGATGTTTTCGATAAGGGTGGATACCGGTATTTGGTTGTACAAGTAGAAGATCAGGGGATTGGTATTGAAAACAAAGAGCTTAAACATATTTTCACTAAATTCTATGCAAATAAAAGCCGGCCAGGTTATGAATCGAATGGAATAGGTTTATCGCTAACCAAAGAACTGGTTACTTTGCATCATGGAATTATCGAAGTGAGTAGCGAAGTAGGCAAAGGTTCTGTTTTTACGGTTGAAATTCCGGTTGACAAAGAGATTTATGACGAAAGTGAGATTGGCAAGGTTGAATCACAGCCACCCAATGAGGAAAACATAAATGCCGGGAAGCCGGAAGATAGCAGGTTTTGTATTTTACTTGTGGATGATAATGAAGATTTGCTGGAATTGATGCGGAATGTATTGCGCAATAAATACCGGGTTATTATAGCCAGGGATGGTGAAGAAGCTATGAAAATACTGAACAACAATGCAATAGATATCATTATTTGTGACATAATGATGCCTTTAATGGACGGATTAGAATTTTGTCGCCTTGTAAAACAAGACATGCAGATAAATCATATCCCGGTGCTTATGCTCACTGCCAAGAATACAATCGAAGACCGGATTGATTGTTACAAAGTTGGCGCAGAAGGATATATAGCTAAACCATTTGAAATGAAAATCTTACAAGCCAGGATAGAAAATCTATTGCAAGCCAGGGAAATGCGTCAACATAGTTTCCGCTCAAAAATGAGTCTAAACATCTCCAATCTTGATTATCAAACTATCGATGAAAAATTCTTGAAAGATGCTATACAGTGCATCGAACAGCATTTAAATGATTCTGATTTTGATATTCCACAAATGGCAGAAAAGTTGAGCATCTCACGGGCTACGCTTACCCGAAAGTCACGGGCTATCACCGGATTGTCTCCTTTAGAACTTATACGGAATGTGAAATTGAAGCATGCGTGTATATTATTAAAGGAGTCTACTCCAATATCTGAAATCGCTTATGCCGTAGGTTTTACTTCACCTAGATATTTCACTCAATGTTTTAAACAGGAATTTGGTATCACACCAACAGAATATCAAAATAGAGAAAAGAAGGAAACTTAATTATTTATCGGTATAAGTTACTGAATCATAACTAATATCGGTTGAGTGACTCACCCAATCCCTGTTGAACTAAATAAATTAGGGATAGCCTCACAAATATTTGATAAAGCATAATCAATTAATTGTTAATTCAATTCAATAAAAACACCCCTCTTCAGGCAAGTTAACTTCGTAAAAACGACAGTATCCGTCCCTCTATCTTCTCAAATTGCGCTTCCAGTTTCCGAATACGTTCCGGGGCGTAATCATGAGGTTGTTTGTAAGCAGTCACTTTAGGCTATCTTGTCATGCTTTACATCGTAGTATGTCCGTAACTTTGTTTGGCAAAGCAATAATTGTCGTACCAAGGCTTCATCAGTTCTATCAGCTCGTCTGTGGTATGGTGGAATTCGCAAGTGGTACGGTAGTAGTCCAACATGGCACGCACGTTCTATCTTTTCGATAAAACGTGTCTTGTCCACATAGTAGCAATCGTCCTCGGGCACATCGACAAAGTTCATCATTCCATAGGGGATACGCTTGGGGTAAGTCATTGCAGTTATATCATTCAAGTTTTTCACAAAAATACATACTTCACACGAGATGGCCAAACCAGAGGCTTGCTTTTTAGCTCCTCCTTCGGATCAAGCGGATTTTTTGGGGGAATCTGCCTGATCCGGAGCAAAGTAAACAGGAACCTATATCCATTTCTCATCACCGGATTGTCTCGCAGCCGCATACCGTATCGGCAGGTATCTAATTTTATGGTATCCATGAAGCTCTTTTCAAAAGGTTTGCTTATATATCTACAGCTGGTTTGAGAGCCGTCCGGCACTCGTATTGCATAAGGAGTGATTCTAATCATAATCAGAAGAGTTCCACTTCTAATTTACTAAAAGGACAACGAATTGTGCGACTTCCTACTTCTTTATTATCAACGACCATTTAATATCTTTTTCCTGACTTCGTCATTGCGTCACCCAAAAATCTTCGTCAAAGAGTTTAGTGATTCGCTGGTGTCGTTGCATCAGCATCGTTTTGGTCAGCGTCTCCTTGTTTAGGGGCAGTTCGACTTGTATTGTTGTAACTGTTGCAGCCAATGCGAGCACTTTGTCAATGCTCATGGTGATGCCTGCGGCTTTCAAGATGCGCTCCAGTTCCTTGTAGACTTTCAGGGCGACGAAGCAGATGCACACGTGTGCATCTATCCTGCGGCGAGTGAAGTGGAACATGGGCCGTATCTCAATCTTCGACTTTGCGATGCGGAAAGCCCGCTCGACGTGCCACAAATTATGATAAGCCGCATAGACCTGCTCTACAGGTATGTCCGTGTTGGTCAGGTAGCCTTTCACCCCGTCCCATTGCCGGTCCTCGTCGACCTTGGCAAGGTTTATCTCCACCTTGACGTCTCCGTCCATCGTGAGGAACTTGTTGTATCCGCGCTTGTTGATATTGCTTTTGGTCAACGTGCCACGTTTGTACGCCTTTTCGAGCCTGCGTATTCCCTTATCGCGGTTGTAGGTGTCCTTCTTCGCGCGGTCATCGGTGTAGCCCACCAGTAGCCGTCGGCCATCGCCCTTATCGTATGATACCATTTGCCTGTCCACCTTTGGCTGCGACAGTATCCACCGCTTCACCGTCTCGCTCTCGTTCTTTATCTTCGCGCCGATGATGTACTTGTATTCTCCGGCTTCCAACTCGGCGATGTTAGCGCTGTTCATCAGCCCGGAATCTGCCACCACGATGAAGTCTCCAAGATTGTACTTCTCAACAAAACCATTGATTACGCGTACTTGTTGCCCTCATGGATGCAATAGGCCAGTGGGTAGCCGCCGGGACTGACGAGCAGGCCGAGGATTATCTGCGGGTTGCTGTGCCGCCCCTCCTTCGAGAAGCCCGTCCTGCGCAACTCGTCTTCGTGGTCGGCCTCAAAGTAAAGCGTCGTCACGTCGTAGAACAGCCCGCCGAGGATTCCGCCGAACAACTTCATTGTGTGGCGCACGCTTATATCCTGCACAAGCTCGTGCTGTCGGTTGCTCAGTTTATCGAGGTAACGGTAAATCTTGGACAGGTCGATGTCTTCGTCAAAATGGTTCTTCAAGTACTCCACCGTTGCCGCCTTGCTCGCCGGGTACGACAGACGCACCCTGACCAGTTTGCGGGAAAACTCATCTTCTATCCTGTTGAAGCCCACGCGGTCGAATACCCGGTCAAGTATCAAATCCGTACCATTGAGAAGGACGTTGCTCACACGTGACAGCGCGCGGCGCACTTCCTCCGCTTCACGTTCGCAAACCTTCCGATCTTCACCGAACAGGTCGAGCAGGGGTTGCCGTCGGGCCTGCTCATTGGCAATCCATTCCCTGCCAAGCTTGACAAATTGTTCAATCTTCCCCGGATTGTCAGACGAACCAATCGTGGCGAGCTCGCGCATCTTGCCGTTGACTTTCTCAACCACTATTATGCCGATGCGGCCAGACCTGTGCTTCTTTCTGCGTAAAAACACACTTTTTTCGTTTGCGTCACCCGTTTTTAGGTGACGCAAAGATACAAACATTTGGCATACAAATTGTTATGTTTATTAACATTTTAATGTGACGAAGTTAGGAGCAAATTAGACTATGAGTTTTTAGAAAAGCTCACGCTACTCATTGAAGAGAACCTGACTGTGGAAGAAATGGATATAGCCTTTATGACGGATAAAATGAATATGAGCTATTCCACGCTTTACCGCAAGGTGAAAGCATTGACAAATCTTTCAGTCAGTGAATTTACCTGCAAAATCAAGATAAGGAACAGTATACATTTGCTGCAAAGCGGTAAATATAACATTACGGAAGTCTCTTTGATGACAGGTTTCAATAACCTAAGTTATTTCCAGAAATGCTTCAAGAAAGAATGTGGAGTGACACCATCTGAATATGTAAAGTAGAAGAAAATTTAAATATGTTTATTTACTCAAAGCAGAGGCTGACTAAAAAGGTCGAAAAGTTGATTTTGATCTTCTTCTATACGGCTTGCAGAAGGAACAATCGTGAAATTCCTTTAATCATAACCTATTAATATATTAGAGCTTACGTTAATTTACTCTCCAATGCGCGCACATATACAAGAACTAATCTACAAGAAGTATATTACATTCATTGTATAAATATATTTTTATATATTAACATCTTATTGCATAGATACTGCATTTATTGTTTTTTGGCTGAAAGAAAAAAGTTTCTGAAAGTATAAACAACGTACATCTATCATTTATGATAACTACTCATAAGTAAGTCGTAAAAAATAATTTATACTAAGCCGCATGGACAAAATTGATATTGAGTCCAGATCCAAGCGCAGCCAACGCACGGTTGGTTGCATAAAGCAGAGAATCTGTGGAGCTGTAATCCGCAGGTTTGAGCCATTTGCCTTTGAGGATTCGCCAGAGCGTTTCGGCGATGTTCAGGTGCGGACTGTATGGAGGGAGGAAAAAGAGAAACAGTCCATGTTTCTCCCATATCGGACGGAGTTCCCGCATGAGTCTGCATCTGCGGACGCTTGCATTGTCAAGGACAACAAACGTATTCTTACGGACACGGAGCGAAAGCCGGTCGAGGAAGTCTGCGACTTTGTCTCCTGTCATATTATCAGTGGTAGAGAATCCTTCATAACGGTTATGCGATCTATCATACCGAAAATGTTGGCCTCAATCCCCTTTCGGATAGGATATAGACATCCTCACCGCGGAACTGCCATCCGTATAGCACATACCCCTCGGTGCAGATGTGGCTTTCATCTCCATAATAAAGATCAATGAGACCGTCTTTTTCTTGTTGTTTGAGTTCTTGCAGCTTCTCGGTCTTATACGCATAGAGCGGCGGTGAGGGTTTCCCCTTCGGACGTTTCCTTATACGTCTATATCCCGTGCCAAGGCGGATAAAAAAGCTCTGAAGGTACTCTCGCTCGCATCTTTCCCGGAAGCCTGCCGCCATGCCTCTTTCGCTTTCTTCATGCTCTGTCTGTCGTTCTCTATGGCTTTGCACACGGCTTCTTCGTCCGAGCGGTCCATGATTGGCTTCCGACCTCGTCCCGGCCGTGTTTCCAAGCCTTTGACACCTTCCGACTCGAAGCGTTTCACCCAGGAATTGACTGATATATGGGTCATTTCGGTCTGGGTTCCTACTTGTTCCGAGGTTAGACCCGTGGATTTCAGAAGTACTGCGCGACAGCGCATACGGTATGCGTGACTCTTGCCTTGGCGAAAGCCCTCTTCCAAATGCAGACGTTGTTGGTCTGTCAGTCGTATAACTTTGATTTTTGCGATAGCTATGTGTCTTTATGTGTTCACACAAAGATAACCAAAAATTTTGATATAAACTAATTTTCAACATCTACTTAATTTAATTCAAAATCAATTATTATAATAACTCCTTCTATTGTTTACATAATGCTTGATAATTTTATTCTACACTAGTAAAACATAGAATCTATACAATAATAACTAAATATTATTATACCATTGGTATTTGGTACACATACTCTTGAATCCTGCCGTATTTCAATTCTCTTTTTCCCATATAACGATTTTCCCATTTTTATTATCCCGTCAGTAGCTCCACCTTGCGTGGTTCAGGGTGCGAAGCTACGTCCGGGTCCCCTAAAAATCTGCAAGCCCGCTTCGCGCCCTGCGGGTTTTGATGAAAATTTTTCAATCCGTCCAGCGGGGCGGTTGAAAATTTTTCACCAAAAGCCTTGCATATTTTCTCCCCGTCCGTATCTGCCCCCTGAAACGAGCAAGGTGAGGCCACCGACAAGGCATAAAAAAAAAGTCAATGTTATGAAAAAGAGAACTGAAACACAACAAGATTTGAAACGAGGCTTCGGCTCCGCTCCAACCGGCATTAAAAATTTGGTGAAGTGGTTGTCGGTCGGTTTTGTGGTCTATGTGGCGGTACGTTTTGTATGTGCCTTTGTCGGTGGTATGGCGGCCTTTTGGGGCGGTTGGTTGCCCATGTTGGCAGTTTTGGCGGTGGTGTTTTTCCTCATCCGTGCCGTGTGGCGCATCCTTTCCGCTTTCCTTTCCCTTTGCGTGCTCGCTCTTCTCATCCTTGTTCTTTGCGTGATACGACAGAATATTAATCATTTTTAAATTAAATCATTATGACTAAAGTACATTTATTGGGAGCTAACAGAAGTTACGACAGAAGCGTTCAGACCGTTTCAGTCAATCAAGTGGTAGTATTGGAAGGCTACAGCTATGACAGCTATGTTGTGTATGAAGTAACCCGTGACAAGTGGGGAATAACCTATCATCTTGTCAATTTGCGGACACACGAGTTTCACACTTCCGACCTTATCCGCCCGTTGTCGGAGAAATTCGGGATAGGCATCTATTACGATGATGCGAACCCCAGGTTTTTAGATCCGTTGGAAACAGCCGCTTTACTCACCAAGGCAAAAGAGAAGAAAGCCGAAGAAGAAAAGAAAGCGAAGGAAGTAAGAGAGGAATACGAACGTATCGCCAAAATCGGTACGGAGCGTTTGCGCCCCCTTGTCCCGACGGATGCAAAGGCGGTCATTATCGGCACACTACGGGTAAACGAGTGCGACAGCTCTACGGACTATTACGACTACAGTATAGCAAGAACCGTCATTTTAGGCTTTTCCAAGCATACACGCAACCTCTTTTCGGAAATGCGCAAGCATGCCGCCAATTTTGAGGGAACGGCCTATTTGGTGGAATATAACGCAGATTACGAACACCGTGAAAATTACAGCATGGGGGACGGCATGTATCTGGGCAGGAACAAGTACAGCGGTTGGACGGTTGAGAAAGAGCCTATCTACGACCTTGAAAAGTTCATAGAACGGTATGCGCACACCGCAGGAGATGAAGCCAACCTTTGCATGAAAGCACCGCAGAGGGAAAACGAAGCACAACAGCCGACAGCAACCGCAGACCTTTCAGCCCTCAGTCTTGAAATCGTGGAATACAGCGAAAAGGCGATTGCCGTATTCGGTGACACCAAGCCGATAAAGGACGTTCTGAAAAACTTGAACGGTCTGTTCCGTGCAAACCTCACTTATAAGGGCGAAAGGCGTGCAGGGTGGATATATTCCAAGAAGCAGGAGCTGAAAGTAAGGGAAGCACTCGCCACGTGCATCCATGTATGACAGCATGAACGGCAGGGCGGAGCAATCCGCCCACCTATCAATGAACCCATAAAAAAGTAACGACATGAGAACAGAAACAAGAACATACACCCTCTATCGGATAACCGAGTTATCCGAGGAAGCCAAAGAAAAGGCGTATAACCAGTGGTTATGCAATGGATACTTTTACGGTTGGACGAACGAGAACCGCCAAACCCTTGATGCCTTTTGTGAACGCTTCGGTATCGTGTGCCGTAATTGGAGATATGACGCATGCAATTACAGTTATGACTACCACAGCAGGCAGGAAGACTGCATAGACGGGCTAAGCGGTTGGCGGTTGATGGCCTATCTGATGAACAACCATTGGAACGACCTATACACGCCAAAATATTTTTGGAAAGGGACGAAAGGATGAAAAAGCAGGATATTTGTAGATACCTGTTGTCCCCTTACGGGCTACTACATAGATGACTGCATTCTCGATCCGATTTATAAGTTTTTGAAATCCCCCATCGGGAATGTCACGTTTGATAACCTTATGAACAAATGTCTCGACAGATTTTTCCGTGCTTGTCGGGATGATATGGAGAACACCCAAACTTTGGAATACTTCATGGAAGAAAGCAACGCCAACGGTTGGGAATACCTTTCAGACGGAAAACTATTCAATTAATTATCAACATCTAAAAACTTATCATTATGAAGACGAACAAAAAAGTACAGAAGAACAACGTACAGAAATCAGAGAAAGAGACAGCAGTAAAAGTAACCGCTTTGGCAATCATCCCGAAGCCGATGTCGTTACTCACACCGCAGGACGTGCCCACGGCTGCCGAAGTGACGGGAACACCCGAAACGGCAACCGTTCCCACCGTTACGGAAGAAACACCGCAGCAGGTCACGTTCAAGACACCGCTTGCAACGGCCACAGCCGAAACAGACCTTGATATCACCACCGTACAACCAAGCACGGACAACCACCGCAAGACATTCAATGACGCATCATTGCAGGAACTTGCGGAAAGCATTCGGGAAGTGGGCGTTTTACAAGCCATTGCGGTACGCCCACACACGGGAGGCGGTTATGAAATCATTTACGGAGAACGCCGTTATCGTGCCTCACTGCTTGCAGGAGCAAAGACCATAAAGGCAACTATCTATAATAATGTAACAGATGATGAAGCGGAGGATATGTCGTTAAGTGAAAATTTACAGCGTGAGCAGGTACGCCCCACCGAAGAAGCTAAAGCCTTCAAACGCTTGCTTGAAAAGGGCAGGTATGATATGTATTCACTTGTCAGCCGTTTCGGACGAAGCGAGAAATATATCTATACCCGTCTGAAACTGAACGAACTCTATGCGCCTATCGGTGAACTGTTAGACAATGAAACAATCACTATCAGCGTAGCCGAAGAGATAAGCACCTATGAAGCAAATATCCAAAAGGACGTGTATGAGAACCACCTCAAGTCAGACAACAAGGACGATTGGAGCGGTTACACGCTCAATCTGTTCAAGAAATATTTTGAGAAATACTACACAACCGACCTTGAGCAATACAAATTCGACAAGACGGAATGCAAGGCATGCGTACACAACGCAGCCAATTACAATCTCTTTGCCGAGCATAACGGATGCGGACACTGCACAAACCGCAAATGTCTGGAAACCAAGAATGCCGCCCATGTGGCAAAAGAGACGGAGAAACTTTTGAAATCCGATCCGAAGTTGGTTGTCGCACGCTCCTACTACGGAAGCCGTAACGATATGGCACTACAGAAATTGGACAAGAAAGGGCATGAAATCAAGGAACTTGACTACAACGTATCGGCAAGGGAATTTCCAAAAGCCCCCGAAGCACCGAAGAAAGAGCAGTTCACCCAAGCGAAAGAGTACGAACAAGCGGTGCAGACATTTGAGCGCAGAAACGAGGAATATGCCCGAAAGGTGGAAGAACTTGACCGCATGAAGGAGGAAGGCAGGATAAAGACCTATGTGAAGGTAGGGCAGACGGAACCCGAACTCTGCTACGTGGAGATAAACAGGAAGGAAACCGCCCCCGTCACTATCGGGACATTGCAGGAGAGGGACAAGCGTTTCAAACAGCTTTCTATCGAAAAGACCGTTGCCGACACGAAAAAGATTGTCCGGGAGAACGACTATCCCGAAAGCACGTTCACGCAGTACGAAGACAGTATGGTTTATTTCGTCATGCTTACCCAACTGCAAAGGAAGCATTTTTCGCTTTTTGGCATCAAGGACCAGCCTTTCGCATTGGACGAGAAACAGCGGATGAAAATCGTTGCCAAACTGACGGACGCACAAAAGACGGTAATCAAACGGGACTTCATCAGCCACTTCCTTTGTGAGAACGGCCACGGAGACAACAACGCATCCAAGCTGTTAAGAGACTTCGCAAACATGCACTTTCCTGACCAGTACGGACTTGCCAAAGCCACCCACGAGGAAGAATATCAGAAACGGCATGAACGTTTGGAAGAAAGGATAAAGGAAATGAAGAAAGCGGAAAAGAAAGCAGCCAAAGAAGCGGAAAAACAGCAGACGGCAGAAAAGACGGAGAAGAAAGTCACCGCCCCGAAAACGGAGAAGCCCGAAAGCGGAAAAGCCGCCTGAAGCCGAACAGAAAGCATGTGCCGGAGACAACATCCGGCACATCTTTTTCACCACCCTCCAAGAGAACAGAGGGCAGAGCCGGACGACCCCACCCACACCGCCACCGTAAAACCTTTAAAAATATCAGCATATGAAATATATAAAAATGTCCCCTAACGTGGAGTATTCCACCGACAGGGAGTTTTTCCTTGAACATCAAATCCTCTGCATCGTGAGCAGGGAAGGTACAAAGTTTTGCAGTCTGGTAGAGAACCGTCTGTTCATGCGTTCCCAAAGCCGCCATATCAGCAAGCAGATGCAGATGCATATCATGTGTGAAATCCACAAGGACATCTGCCGCCTTCGCTATGGCGGCGAACCCGTGGACTGACCTGCCACACCCCACACTTGAATACATCCTCTTAAAAAAGTCGGGCAATCCCTATGCGGTTGCCCGGCTTTTTTCTATTTTTGCAGGGTTGAACCAAAAAAGAAAGTTATAAGATTAAAGATTTTGAATGATAACATATTAGAATAGCTTTTAGCTGTTTGTTCTTACTCTCGAAACGACCAAATTCAATGCAGGAGAATAAACGGGCAGAGTCCTTGTCATACACTAATGGCACGGTCTTAACTCGTTTCCTGCATGGGTGCTTGGTCGTACCGGAGAGTAGAACCTGTTAAGTTCCGTGCTTTTTTTGGTACATAACAGGAAGTTACGGACAAGGTATTACTCAAAAATCACAGGAAGATGTACAACAAGAACGTTGCCATTACCGGCAGTACCATTGAAAAGACAACAAAATACGACCTATTCAGGGAAGATAAAATCCGTATGGAACTCTACCGGATTATCCTTTCACTTTATAATGAAGGTTATCGCACATTCACCTGCAATCCGCATTCCTATATCGGATTATTAGGTGCGGATACGATAGTCATGCTGCGTGAAGCGGGCAAATGCCCGGAGATAATCCTTTCAGTAGCCATACCGGAAATCGCTTTTCCGGCAGATACCGACAAGGTGTATCGTGCCTTGTATGACGACCTGATAAAGCAGGCTGACAATAAAAAAATACTTCCGGAAAAAGAGTTTTTTGGCAATGCGCTTGCCGGTGGTCATATCATCTGTTATTACGATGACTTTTCCACAGAAATGCAACAGATATACGCATCCGGTACTCACTATACCAATATCCGTAAAATGATATAGGCACACATTCTTCAGGTTACAGTAGTTTCTCCAGCCGTGCAATCCGTTTTTCGGTGGACGGATGCGTACTCATGATATATTCGGTGAAAGTCGGACGCTCACCGTAAACGTCTTCCGTCCTTTTCAACCGGCGGAGGAAAGAAAGCAATCCTTCGCCGCAACCATATTTCACAGCATAGGCATCACAACGGTACTCGGCATATTTATTGATATTCACGTCAGTTATCCGGCTGATACCGTATATAATCCGGTGAAGCAGTTTGTAAACGGCCCACCATAACTTCGCTATGAGTTCACCCACAAGGCCCAAAGCCGGAACCAATGCGAACACCATGCTGCCAATTATCCCGAATATCAGAGCCGGAATAAGAAATATACCATAAAGGCAGCGGTAACCGAACGACTCCATCGAGAATAAAAGCACCTGATAAACAAAGTCGTAATGGGAGATATGCCCCACTTCATGACTGATGATGCCCTTCAGCTCCTCATCCGAAGCTGCGGCGAGTACTCCGCCCGTCAGTCCTATCGTATTGAAACCGAATGCGGCGGCATTTACCCGTGCGTCATTGTTACGATAAAGTTTCAGCTTCCGGTTCATACCCATTTCTGAAAGCAACCGTTCCACCCTCATGCGATCGGAACTATTCATAGGACGGTATCCTTCTTTTCTGCGTAGCACCCACACATTTAGCGGAGAAATGGAATAAAGGATGAATAACAGCAAAAGATAATACGGTAACGTATTGACTAAATACGGAATCACCCCCTCATCAAACAGCCCCGGTATATATGCCGGCCATATATGGCGCAAGATTGAAAGTAGCAATGCGTAAAACACCGTAATAAAGACAAAATTCACTATCGTGACATAAGCCAGCAGCAACAGCTTGCTGATGATACGGAATATTCTGAGTGTTGTTTTCATGCGTATATGATTGAACTATTAACTTCCGGCTAAAGATAAAAACAAATTTTGTGCAATCCGGAACAATTACTTATTCATTTGTTTTCATTAAGCAAATTTCATAAAACAAAGACGATAGGTTTCCCCACCGTCTTTCTTGATAGATAATGGTAGCAGTTATTCCTTTGCCGTAGTGTTTTCTAAATCGAACGTCACCGTCATTTCTCTTTCCCTGCCAAAATTATCCCGGACAAAGAATTTCAGTTCCGAACGTCTGGCGCTTGTCGAACGGTAAAAGAGGGTGAATACCTGCTTCACCGGATTTTCCGTATCCAGTCCCGGCACCTCTGTCAGCGGCCTCACTTCCCGGTTCACAAGTTTTATGCCTTCACTGTCGGACACCTCTCCCTTGCCTTCCATCTGAATGTAACCTATTTCATACTCCGCCTTTTCATAGTCCCCTTCACGGTCAAGATAAAAGCGTATCTCCACCGTTTCACCCGTTGCAATCTGCTTTTGCAGATACCATGACGAGAGGCTGAAATCATAATCCTGCCGGATGTCTATCCCGTCGTTACAAGAACTGAAGGCCAGCGCCGCAAGCAGTGCGCCTATACATTTATATAATACGTTTTTCATTTTCTGTTTCTCCTTTCTCTTTTTATTAGTTAATAATAAGGCGAACGCCCAATCCTATCTGGGTATGGAAGTTACCCGCATCCGTTCCGAACAGCGCCCTTTCCTTCACCTGCATCAGCAGGATAATCCGGTCTGTCAGCCAGACATCGAAAGCCGCCGTCAGACCGCCGCCATAAATAAAGCAGTCACCGTTTGTCACTGCCGCTCCGTCAGGAAGCAGGGAGGTTCCCCAGTTGACTGTCTCGAAGCCGCCCAAAACGGAAAGTCCGATACGGAAACAGACATTCCGGCCCTTGTCCGACAATACGGGAATAAAATAGCCGAGTTCCCCCGTGAACTGCGCTTTGGGTATTGCCTTATTTTCGTAGGTGTACTCCTTTATCTGATAATCCAGACCATACAGCCAGTAGGTACGGTTACGGTTGGTATGTGTAAAGGCCAGCGAGGTGAAGTAGTGGCGTTCGCCGCCACTCTTCCATGAAAGGAAATGATTCACCCCGCCCGATGTGAACTGTATGCCTGTCTGTCCCGGCAGGTCACGCTGCGCGTATGCTTCGCCCGCAAAGAGCGACAATACGGTAACTGTCAGTATGAATAGTATTCTTTGCATATACATTATATTATATATAGGTTATTATTTCAGATGCAGTTCACTGATTGGTTTTGCCGCCACAAGGTCTGTGTTCTCTATGCGGAACGACTGGTGACGGGCACCGCCCTTTTCGTAAACCTCCACCACGAGCAGCTTGTCATCCGGCAGGGTAAGTTTTGGCAGCACGAATATGTTACGTACCGTGGCTTTTCCGTCCACCGTTGTCAGACGGTTGTATGTCCTTACAGGTTCTATGAAGTTCTCCTGCATGGCCGTGCGCTTGGCTACTTTCTTGTCCACCACTTTGAAACGGATATAGTCAATGTCGAACGATATATCCGAACTGTTGCGCAGGGAAGTATGCAGGTACAGCAGGTCATTGTTGATATAAAGCCCTTTGAGCAATGTCTGTATGCCGTACTTCTTGCAACCGACATGCCTGATGTCCCTTTTGTTCTTCTTATACAGCGTGTACATGATACGGTTCACCACCAGCGGTGTCTCCCCGCCGAGTTCTTTCAGCTTCACGAACATGCGGTCGCCCGCAATCCCGCCTTCGGGATTGTCCCGGAGCCAGTCTTCCATCTCAATGGAAAGCCAGACCGGTTCGTCCTTATAAACCACATTAAAAGAATAGAAACAACCGTCGGCAGTGATGACGGAGAAGTTCGTTTCCCCTTCAAAACCTTTCACCGCCGCCTTGATGCGTACTACATTTTCCGCTCCCGTGGCCTTGTCCGCTATGATGTCGAACGAACCCAAATCCACATATTTCACTTCGGAAGGGAAAAGGATATGTACGGTTTTCTGAAAAGTCACCTCAATCTTATGCGGTGAGATAATCTGGTTGGTGGGGAAAATCTTTGTTTCCACCGGTTCCTGCGCCTTTACCGACAATACGGTTAAAAGCATGACTAATGATAAAATAATTCTTGTCTTCATCTGATTACTGCTTTTTGGATATTAATAAAAGTTGATAATTTGCCTTTACAGCCACCTTCACCTCACGCATCTTTGTGGCCAGATATTGTGATCCGCCGCTAAGCACGCCCCTTGTCACGTCCATGACGAGTTGTTGCGAGGCACTGCGTGCGAACGAGATGCTTGTTCCGAAACTGCCCCCGATATTGGCGGCGGCTTCCTTCATGGCGGTACGTTCTGCAGTATTCGGAACGAAAAGCCCGGCCTGCCCGTCCATATCGTAAGCCGTTAGTTCCACCGGCAGGATATTGCCGCCACTCTCTATGGAGTTTATTGTGACTGCCATCCGCTGCCCTTCGATACGCACCGTACCATATAGCGGAGTATTGGCAGGTACAAGCACACCGCCCACTTGCAGCGGTTCCAGCAACCGGAACTTCAGTCATGCTCCGGTGGTCACTGTCTGGTCTTCAGCCACGCAGGCACGTATCGTATTGGCTCCGGCAAGCTGTCCGCCGCCCACGGCCGTGGCAAAACCGTAATTGCGGGGTATCGTGTCGGGTACCGGAGGTACGGCCAGTGACGAAACCACATTCTCCGTGGCACGTTCGGCAGCTATGGCCGCAGGATTGCCGGAGGAACCGCCCGTAACGCCCGCAGGCTGTATGTTTTTCACCTGTCCGCCCGTCTGTCCGGGGAAATAGCGTGCCGCCATCTCATACGACTTTTCCATCAGTTCCAGCGGGTCTTGTCCTTTCCGTTCACGTTCCAGCTTTTCGTTAAGCTCCTTTACCTGCCGTTCCAGTTCGTCCACCCTCGGATTCTCCTTCGGTTCCTGATAGAACGAGGTGATCTGCCTTGAAATCTGCCGCTGTTTTTCTTTGGACTCCCGGATAGCATCCGCTTTCGATGCATCTTCTTCCGGTTTCAGCCTGTCCGTTGTGTCCGGTGTCAGATAGCCACCTGCCATGTCCTGCAAGGTTCTCACTTTTTCTTGCCTGCGTTTCTTCATCTCTTCCAGTTCGTAAGCCTTCTGTTTGTCGGCCATTGTCTCCGGTGCGATAGCGTCGGGTATCGTTGTATTGATGCCTGCCGTCCCTTCCACCGTTTCTGGCGTGTCCGGCTTGAAGATAAACCAGATGAACCCGGCGCAAAGCAGGGAGAGGAATGTCACTACGCCATAGAATTTCAGCTTGTCGGCAACCTTGCGGTTTAACTTCTTCTCCTTTTCGGATGCAGGTTCCGCTTTCTGCGTTTCTTTATTCTTTTCTTCTTTCTTATCGGATTGTGTCATTGGATACATTGTTTTTTAAAGGTTGGATACTGTCCGTTTGGGGAAGCGCAATCCTTTGGAGATGCTGTACCTCAATCGGAAATTTGTCTGTCCCGCAGAAACCGCCCACGATGTAGGCAAGGTCGATGGCGGCGAAGAGTCCGAGCAGGTAAAGGATGATAATCCTTTGCTGCCGGTAGCTCAACCGTTGCCACCGTCTGCGGAGTTTTGCTATATGTCGGTCTTTCTCCGTTCTGAACGAGTGGAAGACTTTTTTTATACCGTTATCTTTCATACTGTCCGATGTCCCTGTTTTCGATGATGGTAAAACTCTCTATCAGAAAGCCCTGCGGGTTGTTGTCGCTCCGGGTTACATTCCTCAGACGGCAGGTGGTGACAAGCGACCTTTCGGTAACGCTGCTCGAACGGATGATGTGCTGTCGGCTATAGGTCTTCATCTCGTAGGGATAACTATTGAAGTTCCCCTGTATGCTGTCCACCGTCAGCGTCTGCGAGATGTTTCCCGCTATCATCCGGTTGAAGTAGCCTTTCTCCTGCAAGTTCCGGTAGTAACCGATGGCACTTTCATCCGAAAGGTAAAGGGCACGCTGGATGTTGCTTTCAATGGCGCTCTTGTCCGGTGACAGGGTGAAAAACAGTTCGTGGAAACGTCTGATATGTTCCCTCGCTTCCACGGGGCGGTTCTGCTGCACGTCCTGCGAGAGTGCCAGCATCAGCGATTTTCCGTTGTCCAGTACATAGATTTTCTGCCGTTGCGCCTCGGCAAACTCGTATGCCTTTCAGGTGGCGAAGACCGTTACCAGTGCGCATACTCCCAGGAATACCATTCCGAACAGCCGTAGCTGCCGGAACGATGTCTCGATGTTTTTTAATGATTTGAACTCCATGTCTTCTTTCTGTTTTTTTAAGTGATACGTTTAGAACATTTTCTTGATGCGTCCGGCTACCGATCCGCCGACTGCCCCACCGACTGCCGCCGCACCGTTTCCGGCCATTTTCCCGGCACCGCCCACCTTCTGCCCGTAAGCTCCCGCACCGCCTGCCTGAATAATCCACGAGGACACCGTGGGAACGCAGAAATAACCGATGATACCTATAATCATGAATATACAATACACACTGCCCGATGCGTCTGGTATGAATGTCGGGTCCTGCATCTGTTTGATATCCTGCTGCAACATCAGAACCTGTATGCGTGAGAGGATAGCCCCGAACAGGTCGCCCACGGGCAGCCATAAGTAAATACAGATATAGCGTGACAACCATGTGGTGAGTGTACTCTGGAACCCGTCATAGACGGCCAGTGCAAAAGAGATAGGCCCCAGTATGGACAGGACAATCAAGAAAAAAGTCCTCAGCGTGTCTATCAGCAGCGAGGCTGCCTGAAAGAAGAGTTCCAGCAGTTCCCGGAACCATTGCCTCACCTTTTCCCCCATGTCATACACCGCCTTCTGCCCGTACATGTTTATCATCGTGTCCATGTCCCCCAGCGACCAGCCAAGCTCGTCTATCTTCTTGTCAAATTCCTCGTCACTCACAAGGAAAGCCTTTGCCGGGTCACGCAGCATCGCTTCCCGTTCCAGTTCGTCTTTCTCTTCCTGATACTTCCTCATGTCGAAAGTCTGCTGTTCAACCAGTGAGGAAGTGGCACTGCATACGGGGGAAAGAATCCCGTTGATTGTACCCAATACCATAGTGGGGAAGAACATGATGCAAAGGCCCAGCACAAACGGCCTGAAAAGCGGAAACACGTCTATCTCTTCCGCCCTTGAAAGGGACTGCCACACCCGGTAAGCCACGTAGAACAGGGCACCGATACCGGCCACTCCCTTCGCCACACTGGCCATATCCTCGCACAGCGGCATCATCTCATCGTAAAGCGAACGCAGCAACTCATGCAGGTTCGTCCAGTCTATTGATAGTAATACCATAGTCTATCTTTTTTTAATGATGAATGATTACCAGTAACGCTGTTCATGTGTCCCGTACAAGGCGAGTACCCGTCGGGAATCCCCCTTCTTCTTGCTGCGCAGGTACGATATGCCGATATTCTTGCGAGTATAGTACCATGTCAGGTTCTTGTATTCCAGCACTTCGCCGTATATCCGGTTGATGATGTCCAGCCGTTCCTTGTCGGTCATCGAGAGTCCGGTAGCCGTGGTCACTTCCTTCAAGTCCAGCAGCAGGTTGCTGCTTTCTTCAAGCAGCCGGTTATACCCGAAAGCAATGGCCGAGAGTTCTTCCACGGTGAAGTTCGGGTCGCCCATCATCGTATTGAAATTGGTCACGTAAATATCGCTGATGTCACCTACCAGAAGGATAGTCTGTTGTACCTTGCGTGCCCCTTTTACGAGGTCGTGTACGGATTTCAAAGCGTCGTAGTAGGCCTTTCCCTGCTGGTAAATCTTTACAGTCTCCTGAAAGTTACTTCACATGTTCTGTGCCGTTGTGGAAGTCTGTACAATTTCATTGGCCGAGTTTACAATGCCTTGAGCAAGGTTCGTAGGGTCTATCACTGCCCATTGTGCTTTGCTTGTCACCGAAAGGGACAGTAGTGCCATGAATAAAATTATCATTCTCTTTTTCATGCGTCTATCTCCTTTCTTTGGTAAGTAAATACCGGCTGTCGTCATCACGGGCAAACAGTCCGTAACAGCCGAACAGCAATACCTCGCTTCCGCTGAAATACCCGATACATCCGGCATCCTTGTTCCCGTGCAGGAAAAGGTCGTCCCCTTTCCGAAGCGGGATATTGATTTCGGTATAACTCATTTCTCCGGCGAACAGCGTAGCCTTGTATCCCTTGAATCCGTCCGTCACATGGTTGGATTTACGGATTGTCAGCGTGGAGCCGCCTTCCTTGTTCATTCAGTGACCGCAGATGCGGTCGTGTTCCAGTTCCTTCTTCATTTCCCCGATCAGGTTCAGCAGATCCAGATTGGTCAGGGTCGCATCTCCGAGTGCTTCCCTGCATTGGCTTAATAAATCTTTCTTACTCATTGTTGTCTATGGATTAATATGGTTACTTGTTTTCCTGCCGCTTGCTTTCGGCAAGTTGTTTGATAGCCAGCTCGATGTTTCCGCCCAGCTTTTCCGTAAGGCGGGTAAGTTCCAGTTTCTCAGTCTCTTCGGTGGTGTAGCAAAGGTACTCTTCAGCCGAAACTTCTGTCGCATATACCGCACTTTGCGTACCGCCAAGCCCAATCCAGACCTCTTTATAAAGGCGGTTCGCTGCATTGGCAAGATTGATAGAAAGTATCTGGCTGCGTTCCTTGTCCGTCAGGCCGAGCAGGTTCTGTATTTGGTCGAACTTGTTCTGATACTTCCGCTGATCGAGCAGTATTTTGCAGTCACTGTTGTTGATAATCGTCTCTTTCACAACGGGGGAAGAGATAATATCATCCACTTCCTGCGTCACTACAACCGCCTCTCCGTAAAACTTTCTGACCGTTTTAAAAAGATAACGGATGTAGTTTGCCATACCTTCCTTGGCGATTGCCTTTCAGGCTTCCTCAATTAATATCATCTTGCGGATACCTTGCAAACGTCTCATTTTATTTATAAACGTCTCCATGATAATGATGGTGACAACCGGAAAGAGGATTGGATTATCCTTCACAACATCCAACTCAAATACAATAAACCGTTTGTTCAGTAAATCCAGTTCCTTGTCCGAGTTCAGCAGATACCCGTATTCACCGTTCTTATAATAAGGTTCCAGCACGTTCAGAAAACCGTCCACATCAAAGTCCTTCTCCCGCACGTTCTTGTCTGCCAGTATCTTGCGGTAGTCCTTCCTTACAAAGTCATAGAACGAGTTGAAGTTCGGCTTTATCTTCCGGTTCTTCTTTATCTTTTCGATATACAGGCTGACTGCGTTCGAGAGCGCCACCTCTTCCGAACGTCGGGGCGGTTCGTCCTCCCTTTTCCAAAGGGTGAGTATCAGTGTCTTGATGCTGTCCCGCTTCTCGATGTCATACTGGTAATCCTCGGTGAAAAACGGATTGAAAGAAATCGGGTCATTTTCCTTGTATGTAAAATAAATCCCGTCATCCCCTCCGGTCTTCTGATGTATCAGGTCACAGAGTCCCTTGTACGAATTTCCGGTGTCTACCAGCAGGATATGCGTCCCTTGTTCCCAGTACTGCCTCACAAGATGGTTGGTAAAGAAGCTCTTTCCGCTGCCACTGGGGCCGAGGATAAATTTGTTACGGTTCGTTACTATCCCTTTTTTCATGGGCAAGTCCGATATGTCAAGAAAGACGGGCTTTCCCGTCAGTCTGTCCACCATGCGGATGCCGAAAGGGGAAAGCGAGTTCCGGTAACAGGTTTCGGCCGTGAAGAAGCAGAGTGCCTGCCCGGTAAACGTGTAGAACGTCTCTTCCGCAGGGAAGTCAGCCTCGTTACCCGGTATGCCGGCCCAATAGAGAGCCGGAAGGTCGGTCGTGTTGTGGTGCGGTGTACATTCCATCAAAGCCAGTGCGCTTCCCACATCGTTCTTCACCCTGCGGAGTTCGTCCCCGTTTTCCGCCCATGCGATGATGTTGCAATGGCAGCGCACCGACTGCAATCCATTGGTATGCGCTTCATTCAGGTATTCGTCCAGCCACTCCTTGTTTATCTGGTTACTGCGGCTGTACCGGGAAAGCGACTGCATGTTCTTCGCCGCCTTTTCGAAGCGGGAAAGGTTTTCGTTGCTGTCGTCTATGAATATCCACTGGTTGTAGATATGGTCGCAGGACAGCATCACGCCCACGGGGGCGGCATAGCTAAGGCGGCAGTCCGATCGGTCTGTCGAGAGGCGTTCGTACCGCCCGTCTGTCTTGACTTTACCCGGAAGGTCGTCAAGGTCGGAAAGTGTATGCAGGCAGAGCCGCTTGTCACCGATACGCATTTCGTCCGGATTCAATTGCATGTCCTGCAACATGGTAGTTCCGTCTGCCGAGAGCGTAAGGTACCGTTCGATAATGCCCGGTTCGTTTTCCGTTCCCGTAATCTCTTCTGTGGTCAGCCGTTCCAGCCTGATAAGTCCGCTGTCGTTAACGATACTTTCAAACTGTCCCACCGCTTCCATGAAACGCTCCACCGTTTCCTTGTCCCTTATCTCCTTCGGCACCAGAAAACCACGGCAGAGCGTGTTCCAGTTGCTTTGTTGCCGGGAGCGCTCTTTGGTGGTCTTGGTGAGGAACAGGTAGCAGGCGTGGTGCAGGTAGGGACGTTCGTTGAAGTGGCGTTCAAAACTGCGGGAGAGAAAGCTGAGTTCGTCCCGGCGAATGTCCGGCTCGTATTTCTCCGTGATGAAAATATCCTGTTTGTGCAAGATTGAATAGTTCGGCAACACCTTGATTGCCTTCGCTCATGTGGCGTGCATCGCCTCATATTCTGCGGATGATACCGAAAATACTTCCGGCAGTGTGACCCGGAAAGCGACCGTGATGTCGGCGTCCTTGCTGACGATGCAGCCGTGTTCCACCGCCATGATGGGAAACTTGCTTTCCAGTGTGGATGCTTTTAATATACTTCTCATAATTTACGATTGTTGTTTGTTGATCAGACGTGTGATACGTTTTCGTGAGAGGATTCTCCGGGGATGCTGCCGGGCCGCGAACAGCTTCATCAGTCCGTGGCTGCCGTATTTACGGTTCAGCGTAAAGGTCAGCCATACCAGTACCGTAGCCGCCGATACTCCGAAACCGATGCAGATTCACTGTCCGACACCCGCCATATACATGATGACGAACATCACGAATACGGCAAGCAGTCCGGTGGCGAAAATAAACAGGTACTGTGCCCGGAGTCCCTTGAACTCAACTTCACGGCCCACCCCTTTATTTATTTCAAAATCATCCATAAGTTATTGTCTTTTTTATGTTTTTAGAGGAAGAACGACCTCAGAATGGTGGCGGCGACTATCAGAAAGATACAGGCTCCGAACCACGAACTGGCAGTTTTACTCGTGTCGGGGTCGCCCGAACTGAACTTCTGATATACCTTGATTCCACCGACGAGTCCGATTACGGCACCGATTGCATAAATCAGTTTTGTGCCGGGATCGAAATATCCCGTTACGAGTTGTGTCGCTTCGGTAATACCGGCTTGTCCGTTTCCTTGCGCCATTGCCGCACTTGCCGCCGCAACGGCGGCAAGCATCATAATCAATCTTTTCTTTTTCATTTATCTCCGTGATTTTTTAGGTGATTAAAAAGCCACGGACTGCCCCCTTTCACTATCCCCATAGGCAACCCGCAGCCGCTTATGGTTTATTGATTCAGGGGGTAAGTTCCGGCCGGAAATGAGCCGGAGTCATAATATGCCATTTGCATTGTTACATGATTTGGTGGTGAAACATTCTTGTCAATTCTCTCTTGAAAGCGGGATGCGAATCATCCCGAATCGTAATAGCCGTTTCTCATTGTCTTTACTGTCTTTATCGGTTTATTTCAGATATTCCCCGCACTTGAATCCCTTGCGGGGTGTATAGTCTTCAAAGGAAGAGGATTTGAAAAGCCACATCCGGTTCGCCCATCGGGCAAGATCACGCTCGTAACGGGTAGGTGTCCGTTCATTTCCATAATCCCGGAAAGGAATTACAAAGGGAGTGATTCCCAATTCCCTAAGTACGTTCAACCGGAACAAGTCCTGCTCAACAGTCGAATTGAATCCTATCAGTACATAGCAGGTTATCTTGTAGGGTTTCACGTATTTTACCATCTCTTTCAGGCGTTCCGTCAAATCAAGCTGCGGCAAGTCCCACGCAATATGGATGTTCTGCTTCATCTTCAGTCTGTTCAGATGCCAGGCCTGTTCCTCGTCCATAATCCTCACGTCCACACCGTGCAGTTTCACGGGTTGCCCCTTTTTCATCAAATAATCCACCGCCGACCTTCACTGCGGGTTGGCAAAGAAATTATTGTCCAGCACCTCAATCCATTTCCCTTTCGGGTTCAGTTCCACCGGCTCTACGGCCTGAATGTATCCTTCCTTCTCACGGACGAGGCAGAAAGGGCATTTGCGGATGCAGCCTCTTGAAAAGAACTGGAGCGAAAAAGGGTATTCGGGGTAAATGGAATAGTCCATCATCCGACTGTTTTCCACAGCTTCAGGAAGCCTGCCCGGAATATCATACCCGGTTCCGCCCTTTATCACTTCCCTTGCATCCAGTAGCCGGTAATCATAGTCGGGAGTGAAGGTGAACACCTTGCTTGCCAGCACCTTGTCATAACGCCTCGCCGGTTCCGCTCATTCTACTTGACAACCTTTTGCCTTGTTGTAAGCCGAAAGGCGCATCAATGCAAAATTGGGGAAGTTATGTCCGTCCACATCTACCAGTCCTATATTCATACGGATAAAATTTAATGGTGAATAGTTCTTGTTACCTTACCGGGTGAATGCCATGAACGGCCTGTCATCCCGAATCATAATAGCCTTTTGTCATTGCCGCTGTCGTTTTATGGATAAGTTAATGGAATGATTGTCTCTCTGGGAGTTAATACGTTTCCCGTCATAAAGAGGAAACCGTCGTTTGTCAACTTGAATCGAAATACGTCATAAACATGGATGATACGTTTTGTTGTTGGTTTTCTACCGAATCTCTCTCTTTAAAGTGATACGGGCTGTCAACCCGTATCAAAATAACCTCTTGTCATTGTTACCTCCTTTTTTAATTGGTTAGTCACTGTCCGGAGCAGCCTCACTCATTTGTTCGGCTTCATCCAGAAATTTGCTGATACGGCTGTCGCTGCCATTGATACTTTCCAGTATCGAGCGTTCAATCTGCGTATCCTTGATATGGTGGATCGCCCTTAAAAGGGACAACCGTTTATCTGTCGGAATATCCTTGCCGTTGCAGAGGTCGATAATCAAGTCAATCTCTTCCGGTCCGATACCGGATGTACCGCCCGGATAATCTTCACGGGCACAGTTCAAATCTTCCAGTTCCTCGTTCAACTCGTCGGTATCCACGTCGTCACCGTTTTCAGTCTGTCCCTTATCATCCTCAAGCCTGCCGGAACTGCCGGTCTCAGAAGCCCGCCACTCTTCCACACGCTTGTCCCGAAACAAATCCGGGATGCGCTCAGGCGGCACTTGTACAGCCTTCTGCGGTACTGTTTCCTCGTTTCTGTCAGCAAAAGTAGAGGCATTTTCCTTACCTGCAATAGCCCCGGAACCGATGGCGTCTATTGGCGGCTGTTGGCGTGTACCATAGCTTTTTGTAACGACAAGGCTGTCCATTTCAGGCCGTTTTTGGGGCGGCTTTTCCATGTTCTTGCCTTTTGCCTCTTCCTTTTCTTTGCCCTTCATTTCCACTTTTACAGTTGGATGGTTCCTTTCCTCAGCTTCCGGTACTGCCACTGCCGGAACTTCTTTCTTTTCCGTTTTTCCTTTCGTACGCCTGCGTCCTTTCTTCGGTTCTTCTTTTGTCGGATCGAACCATCCGGCAATGCTCCGCAGACCTTTTGCCATCCGGCGGCGCATCTTCCCGAAACATATCTCGCCGAGTCCGCCCCTGAACAGGAACTTGTCCATGAACAGATAAGCGAACAGCAACCAGAACAGAACTATTCCGGCTTCATAGTAACCTGATTGTATATCCATAACCTAAAATATTTTGTTATAACTCTTTTGGAGATAAGTTTTCACCTCATCCGCATGTTTTTCGAAGTGCTCTTTCAATACATTATCTATATAGTTGCCTACCGTCAACTGCCGCTTTCCGGCAATGCCCACGATGACCGATATTTTCTGGTGCAATTCCTTGTCTATATACACCCCCTGTCTGCCATCACATTTATAGGGTGTAAGGAACTTACGGATAAAGTCGGCCAGTACCATACGTATCGTTTTAGGAGACGGCCTATCCGTAGCCACTTCCGGACAGCCGGTATTATCCGCACCGGAGATATTACCTGCTGTTTCGTTCACACTGTCATCCGGTTTTCTTTTTTCACCGGATAAAACGGTTTCTCTATTTTCGCCGCTCTCTCCGGTAACGGAAGGGGTCGGAGATAAGGCAGGTTCCGAAGGCACACCCGCCATTAAGCTACGCAGGTATGCTTCATCCACCAGATTTTGTCCGCTTGTTTTCTTTGCCATGACTATTCGGTTTTAAGTACAGATATGATTTCATCCATGAACGTATCGAAGCCGCACTCTCTGGTGAAGGCCGCATCGGGAGCGAACAGCGTACTCCGGTAAACAGGGCCGCCGGTAGCGGACAAGTCTTTGGTAAAGTTGCTACGTACGGGAATACGTGTCCCAAGGCAATCCAACCCTAACAAAGAAAAGCCTTGCTGATACACATCATACAAGGTCGTGCGCTCCCTGCGGTCAACCATGTTCCAGAACAGACACAGCCTTTTCAGAGAAGACAAGCCGGTCTTTATCAGGCGGTCATTAATGGTAGTAGCAAAGTTCAGCGTACTTTCCAGCACAAGACGGTCTGCCTTTATCGGTACGAACAGATAATCGAGCGCACTGATTGCGGCGATAACCCCGTCGCTACCCATAGTTCCGGGCAGGTCAAACAGCACCACGTCATAATGCGTATCCGTTTTGTCTTCAAATGCACTTCAGTCCGCCATGCAGTCTGCCGGGTTACTGCCGATAACCGGATAAGCCCTCTTGTCCAGCCGTTCCGACTGTTCAACAAGCAGACTCTGATAAACGGAAACAGTCTTTACCACTTCCATATCCCGTTTTTTCTGTTTGATGATTGAGTGCTGCGGATAGTCACAATCCACCACAGCTACATTCAGTCCTTTCACATAATGCAGTCACGATGCCGCATAAATGGTGAATGTTGATTTACCCACGCCCCCTTTCTGGGTAGCGAACGAAACGAATAATGTTTTCTTTCTCTTTTCCATTGTTACCTAATTTAAGTGAATAATTTGATTTATTGATAGTTTAGCGGATAGACGCCTATCCACTTATCCGTTCATTCATTTCATTATCAGTTTAGCTTTATAGCTATATAGCTACTTAGCTATGAAGCTATTTGTCTATTTAGCTATATAGCTATTCAATTATATAGCTATTCAATTATATAGCTATTCAATTATATAGCTATGTGTCTATTCAGCTATGTAGCTACATAGCTATCCGGCTGTCTGTCTAAATATTTCACTAATAGTCCATTTAGCTATCTATTTATCCAAATATCCACTTGCTTGTCCATACATCTTTATAAATGTATAGCTGCATAAGCGGATATATAGTTTTATAAATGCCTGTCTGAAAGCATACTTAATCAAATGGCTATTCAGATAGAAAGCTATTCGGATAGAAAAACGTCTGGATAGTTATCCTGATAACCGTCTTTTTATCTATCCGGCTGCAAATAAACCTCAAAAAGAGCATCCGTGATGTACCCGTAGTTTTAAAGTCATTTATTGGCGGCTTTTGGCGTGATACGCCATGATACACGGATAGAAAAAACTATCTACCTTTGTCGCCGGGAGAACGCAGCCCGTTCTCGGCAGAGAACGTAAAATAAATCCTTCAGACCTTTAATCCGGCCCGGCCGGATTTTAATATGCGTCAGCATATAGCGAGGTGTACTTTCAGCGGTTGAAAATATTTCTACCCGCTGAAAGTCTCGCCCTGAAAGGTCTTTCGGGGATGTCAGTTCTCCTAAGTCGAACTTCCTAAATTATTCATGTTATGAAAGATGAAACGAGAATCCGTAGCGCCGCAGGGCGCAAGGTGCTGGCAGACCCGCGCACGCACCGCTATTATCTCTGTCTCAACGACGGAGAGAACAAAAAGTTTATCTCCATGTTTGAACAGTCGGGCATGAAAAACAAAGCCGAATTTATCTTTGCCCGTATCTTCGGTTGAGAGTTCAAGGTAGTGAGGATTGATAAGGAAGCGCAGGAATATTACGCCCAGCTTACCGCTTTCTATCAACAGTTTCGAAGAATAGGAAACAACTACAATCAATGTGTAAAGACCATCCATACCATTTACGGGGAGAAGAAATCGCTTGCGTTTCTCTATAAACTAGCCGAAGAAACCCGCAGGCTGGAAGAAGTATGTAAGCAGGTCATCGAACTGACAAAGCGGTACGAAAAGGAGTATCTCACCAAAAAGGAATAACGTCATGGTGCCGAATATCACATCGGGCAGTTCATTCTATGGAGTGATTGCCTACAATAAGATAAAGGTGGACGATGGTACGGCAAAGGTATTGTGACATCCGAAAATTGCGGCGGACACATCCAGCAATGTGCCGATTGAAAACTGCGTGCAGGCTTTTGAACCTTACATCGCACTCAATTCACACGTCAAGAAACCGGTTATCCACATCTCATTGAATCCTTCCCCGAAAGACATTCTTTCGGAAGAGCAGATGGCCGTATTGGCGCAGGAGTTTATGGAAAAGTTCAGTTACGGAAACCAGCCTTATATAGTCTGGCTGCACGAAGACATCAACCGCAAACACATGCACATCGTTTCGGTACGCATCAACGAGAAAGGAGAAAAGATAGACCACAACCGGGAAGCCGTCCGGGCACAAAACATCTGTCGTGAAATGGAAGTGAAGTACGGGCTTCATCCCACACTCGGAGAACACGGTGAGCGGGAACTACTATCCCTACAAAAAGTGGATTATCCGAAAGGCAACGTGAAAGCGCAGGTAAAGCATACTGCCCGTACTCTGTTGGAATGTTACAACTGCCACTCGCTTGCGGAGTTTAACACCCTTCTGAATTTGTATAACGTAACCGTTTATGAAGTCAGGGGGAATGTGGACGGAAATGAATACCACGGTATCATGTACGGAGCTTTGGATGATAACGGACAGCAGGTGGGAACACCTTTCAAATCCAGTAAGTTCGGCAAGGTATTCGGTTATGAAGCACTGCAAAAGAAGTTTGCCGTTTCCGCTGAAAAGATGAAGAAGGATAACCTCTCAGAAAGGACAAGGCAGGAAATCACCAAAGCCATGCAGGACATCGGCACGAAAGAAGATTTTGCCCGTAGACTGAAAGAGGCGGATATAGAAGTGGTTTACCGTATCAATTCGGAAGGACGTCTGTATGGTATCACTTTTATAGACCATATCGGCCGGACTGTATTCAACGGTTCACGCCTGGGTAAAGCCTTTTCTGCCAATGTGTTCAACGAATTGTTTAACAACCCGGATGCAGACCGTGAAAGACTGATACCGCAACCGAAGCAGAAACCGTCCCGTCAGGAGAGGGAAACAAAAGCGGAAGAAAGGCAAGAAGGTGTGGAATACCGGCAGCAAGAAAATCAAAATCAGAATGAATCCTCCGGCAGCCTGATTGATACATCTGCACTCGGTGCTGTTGATATTTTCTCTGTACTTATGGAAGACGACCATACACACGAGTACATTGATCCGGCTTTCCGCTATGGACGCAAGAAAAAGAAGAAACGAAGGCGCAGGTTATAATATAATAAAGTATAGAACAAGAAGTTTAATTTTAATAGTTACAATTATGCAGAATGAAGATGATTTAAGAGGTCTTGCCAAAGTCACAGACTTTATGCGGGCCATCAGTTTTCTATTTTTGACGATACACATCTATTGGTTTTGTTACGGCTGACTGCATGAAATGGGCTGAACGCTTGGCATAGTGGATAAAATACTATCCAATTTCCAGCGTACCACCGGACTATTTTCATCTTTGCTTTACACAAAACTGTTTTGTGTCCTTTTTCTCGGTCTGTCCTGCATGGGCAACAAGGGAGTAAAGAAACATGAAATTACATGGAGGCAGATTATCATTGCGGCCATAGTGGGCACCATACTCTTTTTCCTGAACTGGTGGTTATTATCTATCAATGCATCATCCGGTGTGTGTGCGGTACTTTATATTACAACACTGACCGGCGGTTTCTTCTGTCTGCTGGCATCCGGTTTATGGATAAGTCGCCTGTTGAAGAACAATTTATTAGAGGACGTTTTCAATACAGAGAACGAATCTTTCATGCAGGAAACCCGCCTTATGGAAAACGAGTATTCCGTCAATCTGCCAACTAAATTTTGGTATAAAGGAAAGACCTACAACGGATTTATTAATCTTGTAAATATTTTTCGAGCAACAATGATATTGGGAACACCAGGCAGCGGGAAGTCCTATGCCATTGTCAACCAGTTTATCAAACAGACAATCGAGAAGGGCTATGCACTGTATATATACGATTTTAAGTTTGATGATCTTTCGGTTATCGCTTATAACCATCTGATTAAGTATAGACACCGTTATAAGATACCACCTAAATTTTATGTAATCAACTTTGACAATCCTAGAAAAAGCCACCGCTGTAATCCGCTGGCTCCCGAACTAATGACGGATATTTCGGATGCGTATGAATCCAGTTATACCATCATGTTGAACCTCAATAAAAGTTGGGTGCAGAAACAGGGAGACTTCTTTGTTGAATCTCCGATTGTATTGTTTACGGCCATAATTTGGTTTTTGAAAATCTATGAAGGTGGCAAGTTCTGTACGTTCCCACATGCTGTTGAATTGCTTAATAAAAGGTATGAAGACGTCTTTACTATTCTGACAAGTTACCCCGATTTGGAAAACTATCTAAGTCCGTTTATTGACGCATGGAAAGGTGGAGCGAGTGAGCAGCTCCAAGGCCAGATTGCAAGTGCTAAAATCCCGTTATCCAGACTGATAAGTCCGCAACTCTATTGGGTAATGTCCGGCAGTGACTTTACACTGGATATTAATAACCCCAAAGAACCGAAAGTATTATGTGTGGGTAACAACCCGGACAGAATTTCCATTTATGGTGCGGCATTAGGATTATACAATTCCCGTATCGTCAAGCTGATAAACAAGAAGAAACAACTGAAAAGCTGTGTGATAATTGACGAGTTACCCACCATTTTCTTTAAAGGTCTGGATAATCTAATTGCCACGGCACGAAGCAATAAAGTGGCGGTTGTATTGGGCTTTCAGGATTTTAGCCAGTTAAAGCGCGATTACGGAGACAAGGAGGCCGCTGTAATCATGTCAACTGTGGGCAATGTTTTCAGTGGTCAGGTAGTCGGTGAGACAGCTAAAACGTTATCGGAACGGTTCGGGAAAATCCTGCAAAAACGGGAATCCATGAGCATCAATCGCAATGATACATCCACTTCCATCAACACGCAACTGGACAGTCTGATACCTGCATCCAAAATCAGTACGTTATCGCAGGGTATGTTTGTCGGAGCCGTAGCTGACAATTTTGGTGAAACGATAGACCAAAAGATTTTCCATGCACAAATAGTTGTGGATAATGAAGCGGTGCAGAGGGAAACGGAAGCCTACCAGCCCATCCCCGAAATCAGCAGCTTTCTGGATGAAGACGGCAACGATACAATGGAAGAGCAGATACAAGCGAACTACCGACAAATCAAACAGGATATTGTCGAACTGGTAGAGAACGAACTGAGCCGTATTGAGAATGACCCGGCACTCAAACACCTATTGGGAGATAATGAAAGAGAAAGAGAGCAGGCAGCAATATAACTATTGCCCTTACTATGTATTTGAGATATATTCTGCAGCAATTTCAGAAATGCAACTATGATGAAATTTGAGATTGCTGCATAAATAAGATCATTTTTCGTTTGAAGAATTTACCTGAATACAAGTATTCTGCTCTATCTGATACTATATTGCGAACGCATTGGGTATATAAACGGCAATGTCAGTATAGACAAAATGACAATTCGTTAATGTCAAAATGACGCATCAACTTCTTTGTATACGATTATTTTAAATAAAACTAAAAATTGGTATAGATATTGTATTTTAAAACAAAACAACTAACAGATGACGACAAGTACTTCTTTTTCTACATTTCTTAATAACATAAAAGTTGATAAGAGTAATAATATCAATTCTCGATATAAGGAGATAACAAAAAAATTGAATCGGACCTTTCGTGATACAGACTCTGAAACAGCTAATAGTTTACAAGTAGGATCATATGGCAGATATACAGGTATCAAAGGAATATCAGATCTTGATATGCTTTATATTATGCCTAAATGCAAATGGAATGATTACAAGAATAAGCCCTCTACTTTGTTAGCTGATGTAAGAGACGCTATTCAAGAACGGTACCCTACCACAAGTGTCTGCTATGATAGATTAGTAATTGATGTAAAGTTTAGTGATTTTATATTTGAAATACAACCTGTCTTCGAAGAGAATGATGAAGACGGCAATATTTGCTATAAGTATCCAGATACGAAGTACGGCTGCTATAAAATAACAAAGCCTAAGCATGAACAACAAGCAATGGCGGATTTCAAACGAGAACATGGAGAACATCATCGTTATCTCTGTAAAATGGTACGAGCATGGAAAAATCATGTAGGCGTTGGCATGGGTGGTTTGCTTATCGATACTCTAACCTATAATTTCCTCTCTAACCGCTCTGATTTGGATTTTTCTACCTATTCTGACTTCAATACAATGAGTAGAGATTTCTTCGAATACCTGAAAAATCAACCGAAACAAGAGCATTATCAAGCATTAGGAAGCCATCAAGATGTCAAAGTAAAACATCCTTTTAGAACTAAGGCGATGGAAACTTATGAAATCTGCAAAAAGGCTATTGATGAAAATGATGAGACTAAAAAGAATGACTATTGGCGGGAAGTTTTTGGACATGAATTTCCCAAACATACAGAAGGAAACAAAACACAATGTTTTTCTACAACCTGTGTAGATAACGAACAGTTTATAGAAGACTACTATCCGGTGGATATTTTGGAAGAGGTTACTTTAGAATGTACTATTGAGCGTGAAGGTTTCCGTACGAAATTACTTAGTGAGGTTCTTCAAAGGCATGAATTCATCCCCAAGAATTACAAGTTATTCTTTAAAATTAAATCTACAACTGTAACTGGTAGTTACAATGTCAAATGGAAGGTTAGAAATGTCGGTGAAGAAGCCATTAGAAGGAACTGCTTAAGAGGGCAAATAGAAGACTCGAATAAAGGTTCTCACCAAAGAAAAGAGGAATCTAACTTTTATGGCCCTCATTTTGTTGAATGTTACATTATTAAAAACGGAATTGTAATTGCACGTGCTAAAATAAACGTCCCTATCGAACATTAATTTTACATAGAAAATTATGGAACAAAGATTAGTTAATTTATACAATCAGCAGGCAATGTTCTGCTATGGTAATGTAGAATGGAGTCATAAAATTCATGAGAAAGCAGCAGATTTGTTTACGACGGTTAATTCTTGGCTTAGATGGATACAATTGATATTGGCTTTTATTATCAGTGCAGATATAATTAAACAGTTTGGCACGGATTCGCCAGTTATATCTGGTATTCTGATTGGATGTTCGTTGATTCTCACGCTTATTAACACCATTACAAAATCATTTGATTTCAATGGTAGAGCTTCAAGACATATTATGACTGCAAATGCACTATGGGATTTACGTGAAGATTATCGTTCTTTTAAGTATGACATACAAGCAGGTCGATATAACGAAGATGAACTAAGAATTAAAAGAGATGAATTGCAGAAAAGGGTGAAAGAAATATATAAAACAGCTCCGAGAACTTTTAGTTGGGCTTATAAAAAAGCAGAAAAAGCTTTTGATGAAGGACAGGTAACTTTCGACCACCTCGACGAAAAATAACAGATTCTTCATCTTTTTTCTATTTCAGACACTCCTTTAAGCATATGGAAGAACATCTCGAAAAAAGCAGCTTTGCTATAACATTTTGCTTTTTTTCTGTGTTCATTGTTCTTTTGAAGAACAACGGTATGGGGGTAATAATATAATGATATTTGCGTTTATCTCTTCAATCAATTCACTATGGCGCCATTTTGCTTTTGCCTTTACAATGTAGCGTTTAAAAATTTGTATTCACCATGAGCTTGTAGGAAAACAGAATAGCTTGAGTATCATTTTCCTCTAACGAATCTTCTGCCTATAAATGACGAAAGTCTATTATTTCCTTACACGCTACACATGTTATAAAGTAGTACTTTCATTTCTATTTTTTTACAACACAAGCATTACAATAGTTCACGCTTCTTCGGAACATATTTTATTAGAATAAACCTCAATAGATTTTATAAATCTTTCGAAATACAAATAGTTGAATAAAATTTTATTCAGACTCTTTCTTCCGCCAATTTCCGTCAATTTCCGCCATTCATTCCCATCAGCCCTCAAAACGTAACATTTTATCAATTAAACCTCTACATTCGCACCGACGGGCTAAAGTTTACCCGGTATTGATTAATTATTGTATCACTTAAATTATTGATTTTATGGCTAAGAAAAAGCAAGAGCAACAAGAACAAAGTCAGGACGAGCATGTAATGGCCATCCTCGACAAGCGGACGAACAAGACCGCAGTCGTTTCCAAGATGAACGAGCAGGACGGCAGTCTCGAAATCGTGCCACCCGACAAGAAGAACAGTGGCAGCTTCCTCAAACTGGACCGTACCTCACCGCTGGAACTCTTCTTCACCAATTTCAAGAACCAGTACGACAATCCCACGAGTTTCAGTTTTTTCCTCGTACCACTTGTCCTTTTGGAAAAGACACTGAATGCCGTAGTCCAGATCCGGAAAGGGGAAGACCCCGGAGTGGAAGGCAAAAAGCTGGTGGAGAACAGCGAACTCAACGATGAAGGACGCATCGCCAAACTTGCCCGAAGGTATAAGTTTGACGAGCATCAGCTTCCGTGGAAAGAACTCAGTGCCTTGGGAATTGACAAGCAATTGTTGTTTGACAACCATTGCATGGGCGAAATGCTGAAAGGAAGAATCACCTCAAAGGCTTTTCCTATTACTAAGGAAGTGAACGGAGAGAAGAAGGATATGGGGGAAGCCTGTTTCCTCTGTGTCAAAGGCGAGGACGGCAAGGTGCAACTGAAAACTCTAAGCAGACTCGACAAACCGCAATATGACCTGCCTGCCTATAAGGGAGTATTCACGGACGAGGAAAAGCAGTCGCTCAAAGACAGCGGAACTTTGGGGGCTGTCAAGGAAATGAAGGACACCCACACGGGAACGGTCTGCAACTGTTATGTATCCTTTCATGAACCGAGCAACCGCATCATCACCATGCCGGTGGACGCCATCAAGATACCCGATTATATCTACGGGAAAAGACTGGATGACAAACAGAAGCAAATTCTTGCGTCAGGAGGCCAGCTTCCCATCAACGACATACAGCGCAAAAACGATACGCTGCTTTCCGGCGTCGCTTTCGTCGATCCGAGAATAATGGACATCGCTTTCAAGCAATCCGGTGAACAACTGAAGGTCAACGACACTATCATGGGTGCCAAAATCACACCGGAACAGAAAAAGATGCTCCAGAACCATGAAATGGTGTTCGTTGAGAATATGCGCTACAAAGGCAGGGTATTTTCCGATGATGTACGTTTCAGCAACAAGAGCAACCAACTACTGATAGGACGTAACGCCCGTGAATACAAGCCCACCATTGAGGGTAGGAAGAACGACAAGAAAAAAGAGGTGAAACAGCAGGCACCCCGCCATGTGGCGTCTGTAAAGGCCCAGTCCAAAAAGAGCCTTTCAGTCATGTAACAGATAGATTATTCATGTTTTTAGCAAATATATACCCGGTTCTCTTTTATGGCAGCCGGGTATATGTTTAATATCCGATTAACATTTTAAAGCGATAACAAATGATTATACAAGATAAAAATACCGCAACCGGAGAATTGTCCTATTTTGAGACGACTCTCCTTCTTTATTTAAAGGAAAGCCATCCGCATATTGCCGGTGACAAAGCACTTGTCCGGGCACGGGCTGACGAGACGGAAGGCAGCTACGAACGTGCCATACATGACGGCTTATCCGTTACGCAGGCTTTGCAACTGGCCGAGGCCGTTCTCTATCAAGACTTTCGCTTTTCCAGATTCGATACGGTTTTCGAGGTCGTGTCGGAGTGGTTTCCCGAAGTGCGGCCCGAAAAACGGGCGGGTTTCTGCCTGAAAGTATTGTCGCCCGCAGAAATAGTATTCAGCAAATATCCCATAGATGACCGGTTTGAATCATCCCCGTCCTATCATACACTTACCGTTGAACTTACAGGTTTCATACAATTTTATATAGAACAATATGGCATATAACAAACGACAACATTTGGCGGACAACATAGCCGCACTTGAATTGATATTCATGCGCCCGGAGTTTTGTCTCACAGAAGAGGGACGCAAGGTTTTGAACGGTTATTCGGGTTTCGGAGGATTGAAGTGCATCTTGAATCCGGCGGAAAAAGACACGGACATTGAAAAATGAACGACAGACAGGGAACTGTTTCCCCAAGTCCGACTGCTGCATGAACTGTTGCGTGAGTATTCCAAAGACGGGAAAGAATACAAGGCATACGTCCAAAGCCTCAAAAACTCCGCTCTCACAGCCTTTTACACACCGGAACCGGTGGTAACGGCCATACAGGAATCCTTGCAGCTACCGGGAATCCGTCCGGGACGTTTTCTTGACCCTTCTGCCGGAACGGGCATGTTTATCAGCGGCTTGAAGGATGTACCCGAAGTCCATTGTTTCGAGAAAGACAAGCTCACGGGAAAAATCCTCTCATCCCTTTATCCGGAAAGCAGAGTGGCCATAGACGGTTTCCAGTCCATACAGCCCTATTATAACAACTACTTCGATATGGTTTCGTCCAATATCCCATTTGGAAATACCAGAGTTTATGACCGGGATTTTGACCGGAGCGAAGATGTCGTGCGTAAATCCTCACTTGCCGCCGTACACAACTATTTCTTTCTCAAAGGTATGGACACGTTACACGAAGGCGGGATATTGGCCTATATTACGACTTCGGGCGTCATGGACTCGCCACAGAACCGTCCCGTCAGGGAATGGCTGGTGAACCATGCCAATCTTGTTTCAGCTATCCGTCTGCCGGATAACCTGTTTGTTGATGCGGGTACGGAAGTGAGCAGTGACCTGATCGTATTACAGAAGAATACCCGGAAATCGGAACTGACCGAAAAGGAACGGAACTTTATTGAAACCCGCCTTATATCAGGCAGCATCAATATCAACAACAGCTATGCCGATTTAGACCATATCGTCCATACTTCCGTATCTATGGGTAAAAACATGTACGGACAACCGGCCATGAATTTTATTCATGAAGGAGGCATCGGTGCCATTTCCGAACATCTCAGGCAGTTATTGGCGCAAGATGTGGAGAACCATCTTGACCGGAAACTTTATGATGACAATCTATCCCGTTCAAACGATTCCACCATCCTCAAAACGGAGTTTGAGGCACTGTTAAATACAGCAGAGACAGAACGGCAGGAGGTACGGGAAAAAAGTCCCACACAACCCTATGACCCCATGCCCAACCTGTTTGCCGCCTATGCGGATGAAGAGGAAGCGGAGGTACAAGTAGCGGAAAGCAGACCTTCACCAAGCCGGGCACCGTCGGCATCCCGCAAAAAGAAAGGGGAGGAACCGGAAATGTTCAATCTGTTCTCCCAAGAGAACATGTACGATGAAGCCGCCACGCAGGAAGACATGACCGGGGAACGGGCAGCAGCGGAAGCAAAATGGCAGGAGCGCAGACAAAAATTCGAGGAAGAGCGGAAGAAAGAAATGGAACCACGACCGTTTACCGGAGAGACACGTCCCGAATACAAGAACGGTTCTATCGTGAAATCAGGTGAGCAATACGGATATTTAAGGGGGGTGGGTACTCCCGAAGTACAATTCCATCCGCTTAAACTGACAGTCACCCAACAATACCGGGCCGCCTACTATATCCCACTCCGTGAAGCCTACCACAATCTCTACAATAAGGAAGCCGAAACGGAAACGGAACAGCCGGAACTACGGGAAGAACTGGTCAAGCGGTATGACAGTTTTTACCGTATGTTCAGGGAGTTGAACGGAAAAGATAACGCCAAATTCCTGCTGATGGATGCCGGAGGGCGGGAAATACTTTCGTTGGAACGTTCCGTTAACGGAAAGATACAGAAGGCGGATATATTCTCTGTTCCCGTATCGTTCAACGCCAATGAAGTGACACATGTGGATACACCGCAGGAAGCGCTTGCGGCATCCCTGAACAAGTTCGGAGAGGTCAATCTGGACTATATGGAAAATCTCAGTGAAACAGGCAGGCAGGAACTGCTCACACAACTGGAAAACCGTATCTTCTACAATCCTATGATGAAGAACTATGAAATCAAAGACCGTTTCATAGCGGGCAATGTGGTGGCCAAAGTCGAATGGATAGAGAACTACCTGAAAGACTATCCCGATGACGACGCAAGCAAGAAATCATTGGAAGCCTTGCAGAAAGCCATACCGGAGCCGATCAGTTTCGAACTGCTTGATTTTAATCTGGGAGAAAGGTGGATACCCGTGTCCGTATATGAAGAGTTTGCCGGTTATCTTTTTGAGGCAAAAGCCCATATCCACTATACGGAATCCATCGACGAGTTCAGTGTGAGTTTTGAAGAAACGAACGCAAACATCACCGACAGATATTATGTGAAAGGGGAAAAAAGAGGTTATTACGGAAACGACCTGCTGAAACATGCGCTACACAACACGGTACCCGACATAACAAAAACCGTGCAGGATGAAGAAGGAAATGATATAAAGGTACGGGATGCCGAGGCCATCCAGCTTGCCGATGCCAAAATCAATGAAATAAGGTCTGCTTTCACAGGCTGGCTGAATGAACAGCTCCCCGAATTTAAACAGCACCTTGCGGACATGTACAACCGCAAGTTCAACTGCTATGTACGCCCGGATTATGACGGTTCCCTGCAAAGTTTCCCGTTCCTTGATCTAAAAGGGCTGGGCATACCGTCCTTGTACGACAGCCAGAAAAATGCCGTATGGATGCTGAAGATGAACGGCGGCGGTATAATCGACCATCAGGTAGGTACGGGCAAAACCCTTATCATGTGCGTGGCCGCCTTTGAAATGAAACGTCTCGGACTGGCGAACAAGCCGATGATTATCGGACTCAAAAGCAATGTGCATGACATAGCCGACACGTTCAAGAGGGCCTATCCGAATGCCAAGGTACTGTATCCGGGCAAGGAGGATTTTACCCCGGAGAAGCGTGTCGGAATATTCCATGACATCAAAAATAATAACTGGGACTGTATCATCCTGACACACGACCAGTTCGGGAAAATACCCCAGTCTCCCGAAATACAGCAGGAGATATATACGCAGGAAATAGACAGTATCGAAGAGAATCTCGCCGTATTCGAGCAGCAGGGCAATGAAGTGAGCGGCTGGATAAAGAAGGGGCTGGAAAGAAGAAAGGAAAACCTTGAAGCCAAACTTGAAAAGCTGGAGCAGGATATAAAGGACCGGACGGATGACGTGACAGACTTCGGGCAAATGGGCATCGACCACCTCTTCGTTGACGAATCGCATTATCAGAACTTTTATGAGTTTCCTATTAAATCACTCAATTATTTAGTAATCA
>OHGH01000098.1_pt1 | contig 61514 bp, 37 predicted proteins | sample 1567801 | NCBI WGS metagenome assembly OHGH01 (sample SAMEA3879519, study PRJEB24766) | human gut metagenome | biome: human-associated habitat; feature: feces | place: USA | collected 1985/1987
TAATATTTCAAGCAGCAAACACATTCACTAAAAACTTGGTAGGTAACTTATTCGGCATAAACACAATAGGTACTGATGCTCTCATAACTTACGTAGTTAATAACATGGAGGACAAGTATGGAATGTATTTGGAGCCATTCCTTGATAAGGGTGGTAATATAAATATAGATTTATTTGGAAATGCGCTACGTGACGTTATGAAGGCTCGTGCTAAAGACGGATATGTCGTTAAGCTATTTGGTAAACCAGTTAAGTTTGGTGAGGCTGACATTGATGAGTTCGAGAGGATATTTAAGACGTTAAAAGCGAACAATGGAAAACATTCGAGTTGAGTCATTCTTAGGGAATGATAAAGTTATAGTTGGCAATAAGTATACTGATTTAGTACTTGAGACTCTTGGTAAGGTTTATATCAAAACCGGCAATAATTCTAGAGTGCTTAGTGATGTTCTAAAATTATTAGACCAAGTACAGGAATCAGAAATAAAAAGTCAAACTATTATAGTTGGTAGCTTACTTGAGATGGAGCAGATGGAGTATCCCGGAGATGGATTCTTCATTTATAACACACTTACATCCACTCTATATATTTCTTATGATGAGAGATATATAGCCTTAATAGAGGCAGCAGAAGGTGCTGATGATGGGTATGTAAGACGTAAAGGAGACACAATGACTGGACAGTTAGAAATCAATACTGTTGGTCCTCCTTTAATAGTGGCTTCGTCTAAGCTAGTTAGTAACTTAAATGCTGAATTTATTAATGGATATTCATCCGATGATTTGGCAAAGAAGAACGTAGATGAATATATATATGGAAATTGGACATTTAAAGGCAAAGGAGTCTCTGAGGATACTTGGGTTTTTAAGGACAATGTCCGTATGTATGGAGATTTGGTTACTAGCAGGAGCTTGACATCCCCTGATTTTATGTCAGGATTTGGTGGTTATGGTTGGAGATTGGATGCAAATACCAATACACTAACAGTTGACTATCTTGTAGTTAGAAAGGCTATGAGAGTATATGAATTGGTAATCAATAAGATAAGTGCAACCAATGGAAGTATCTGGGTTACTAATTCAAGTAAATGTAGTAAGGCTGTGCAACCCACTATTTTAACAGATGCACAACTCAGAAGTATTGGCACATGGACTGGGTCAAGTGCAAATATAGATGCTATGTTGAAGCTATTATCAACAGATGGGTATTATATCCCCCTTCCGGGTAATGGGGCTAATACACTTAGTACAGTCACCAGAACGAAAGAAATATCTAAGGCAGATTCAATTAATACCACGCCTAAAACATTTGTAAACTATAAGTTTATAATTCATGTTAAAGACCCTAGAGGTCTTGTTAATAATACTCTGTTTAGAGGACCGCAAACTTTATATGATGAGTCTTTACTAACATCAACTTCATCAGACCAAAACCACATTGCATTTAGAAAGTGTATAACTCTATACTATATCAGTATGGGAATGACGGTTACTAAGTGGGGAGGAAATGAAGGACAATGGGATGAAGGTACTATTCCATTAGAGTGGACACTAACTGAGACTTTTAATAAGGATACAGCTTTCTATATGATTCCGAAGGGTGATAAAGTTGCCACAGAAGACTTTGAGAAGAATGGATTTAATAGTACTTACCTAACACCAATACAACCATTCTATAAATACTTCGGACTTGACACAACAATAGTCAATCAAGCTATTACAGAATCAAATAGCCAATTTAATAGTAGTATGAATACTACTGTTGTGATGCCTAATTTGTGGGTAGTAAATACCGATGATGAGGAATATCCCCTGTTTAAACCAGGAGATATAATAAGGTGTCAGAAATATACAGGTGGCAATATAAAGTATTATGATGCTGTAGTAATGTCACAGATGGAATCTAGACAATTTATAGTTCAGAAAGCTACATCTGTATTTGATATTTATACTGAAATCCATTATAATGAAGATGGTTCAGTAGCTTCTTCAGAAGAGTCTTATAACAATACTCAGTACAGTAAGACCGAAACTAGCTATGATGTTAATACAGGAGCCAGGAAGCAAGTATCTTCATCTAATACTACTAGTGATAGATTGGATGATATATCTGAAGGTGATGATATGATTCAAATGGGAAACATATTTAACACCGAGAGGCAAGGTGCTTTATATTTAACATCAAGTGATGATGGTGGACCATACATGGATGTAATCACTGAATTAAATAGACCTGATTATTCAGTTCTATATGATGTTCCATTATATGATAGAAAGGAACTAATATATAAGTCAACTAAGCATAATTACTATTATCAAGAATCTCCCTCAATAGAAGGTGTTCCTACCTTTACAGTAGACATTAAAGACGGGGAGAATGTTATAACTAAAACATATTATTGTACAGAATATCCTACACAAACATCTGTTATTAAGATGAGAGATAACAAGTACAGACATTCTCTTACAAAGACTACAAAAGTAAGAATTGGAAGACTTGATGGTATTTACAATGAAATGTTTGGCAAGAAACAACCCTATGGATTTGGTCTATACGGTGAGAATGTGTTTCTAACTGGTGAGTTTTATTTAAATAATGGTCAGTCTATAGTAGACTTCTCTGAAGAGAATATATTATTAAAGTTCAAGAATGCTGGACTAGAAATAAAGGAAACTCTAAATGATGAAGGCGAGAAGATTCCTGTCTTGGATGAGAATGGAGAACCAGTACTTGATAAAGACGGCAATCCTGTTTATGAAACATCTATCAGTATGAATGCTGATAAGTTTTATTTCTATATTGGAGATAAGTTAGCTATGACACTTGGTAAGATGTTTGATAAGACTACGGGTAAGTTAGATAATGTCTTATTAGATATTAATGGATGGGTTAAAGTTAATGGGTTGGAGATATGGGGACAACGAAGTGAGTGGAAGCCAGACGGGTCCAGAGAATTAGTTCCTGATACATACCAATTAAATGCCAAGATAGACCAAAACGGAGATATATATGGTCAAGACGCCTATTTATATAACGCATACATGAAGAATGCTTATGTTCAGGGTACTATTGTGGCAGACTCTGGAAGAATAGGTTCCATACATATAGAACCTGTATCTTATAGTTTGTACCATGATGCTACACATATCTTATGGCAGAAACTTGAAAATCATATGTGGGGTTCAGCTTATGAGAGGTCTGGATTTAAGCTAGGTGTTGGAAAGAGAGAATTATTTGATTCTAACCCCGCCTTCCTTGAAATATTTAATTATGCTAATGCGTTCACCTATAAGGATAATAGATATGGTATAAAAGTGGCAGGGCATATGAATGCTGCTCTATGGGCGGCAGTTACTGAAGGTATTGACCCTCCAACAAGAAGACCAAATGATGATTTGATGATAGCAGGGTTCTTTGACGGAGATGTTTATTGCACACAATCTGTAAACCTAGGTAATATGATATTTACAAAGTGCCCAGATGGATATCGACAAGGTAATTGGCCGTTTAGCCAAGCTAGACAAGACCAATATGGCTCTATTATAGATAATCAAGGTAATGGGGTTGTATTAAATCCAGCACCAGGAACTTTAACTCCAGGTCTGGTGTATTCGGGATGTACTTTTGATGGTAAAGATGTAGATCTTGACCACGCCTCAATTACTGTAGTTAATGGGCTGGTAGTAGGGTTATCAAGACATAGTTAATTAAAATGAAAATAGGATTAACAGCGAAGGACAGAATGGCTATTATAGCTATACTTCCCACTCAGGGGAAATTAACCGATTTAGTAGAGATTCTAGAACTAATAAAAACTATAAAGTTTACGAAAGAAGAAACAGAATCTCTAAATCTTAAAACAGAAGATGGGAAGGTTACATGGGATGTTACTAAGGAAGAGGATAAAGAGTTTGAGATAACATTCGAACAAATTAAAATAATAAAAGATGTTATTAAAAAGCTAGATGATGAGAATAATATAGATATAAGTATAGTAGACACTTGTCTAAAATTTAGTAAGCTATGATAATACTATTAGACGCAGGTCACGGAGAGTCTACCCCAGGTAAAAGAAGTCCAGATGGGAGACTTAGAGAGTACAAATATTGTAGAGAGATTGCTAACGAAGTAAAGAAACAATTAATTGATAATGGCTTTAATGTTGAGTTGGTAGTTACAGACGATGTAGATGTACCACTTATGCAGAGATGCCGAATAGTAAACCAATACTGTGATAAACATGGAAAAGCTAATACTGTATTGGTGTCAATTCACTGTAATGCTGCTGGTAGCGGGGCAGATTGGATGAATGCCAAAGGTTGGAGTGTATTCATATCTAACAATAGCTCAAGTAAGAGTAAGAAACTAGCAGAGTGCTTGTTTGAAGCAGCACGTAAAGAGGGTTTAACACTAAGGAAATATTCACAAACACAAGTATATTGGAAACAGAATCTAGCTATATGCAGAGAGACTAAGTGCCCTGCAGTTTTAACAGAGAATCTGTTTCAAGATAATAAAGAGGACGTAGAGTATCTACTGTCAGATGAGGGTAGAGCAACTATAGCTCGCTTGCACGTACAGGGTATATTGGATTATATCAAGGCAATACAGGGATAATAATTAGGGGTGTTCTTAAATATTGATGAATTTCATCAAATCATTTTGGACACCCCTAAAATTTCCTTAATTTTGCAAATAACTTTAAAAGGGAATAATATGAGTATGAAATTAGAGGATTTAGACATTGACGATGTAGGATTAGACGAAGACGTAACTCCTGGGAATGAGTTTGACGAAGATACCTATGAGAAGCCTTGGCTTGATGGTTCTGCACCGCAAGACGAGGATGAGCCAACTAACGAGCCAGAAGAGGAGGACATTATCGTTTCCCTACTAAAAGATAAAGGAATCAATCCTGAAGCTATCAAATTTGAGAATGAAGCAGGAGAGATTGAAGAGAAAAGTTTTAATGAACTTTCAAGGGAGGAACAACTTCAAATCTTAAATTATGATGAGTCAGATGATGACTTTGGTTTAGCAGAAGATGAAGTTAGTCTTATTAATGAGCTAAGGGCAAGTAATCTGAGCGCAGATGAATATAAGAAGTATATCGCCCAGCAAGCTATTCAAGAGTATTTAGATTCTAATCAAGAAGATACTCCTGTATATGAGATTGATTCTATCCCAGATGATGAACTATATCTTATAGATTTAAAAGCTAAAGTCCCAGAGCTTACTGAGGAAGATGCTTCTACTGAGTTAGAATTAGCTAAACAGAATGAAGCACTATATCAGAAGAAGGTTCAAGGTATCCGCAATGAATACAAGAAGAAAGAAGAGTTGCTAGCTCAACAAGAAGAGGAAGAACAAAGGTTAGCCGCTGAGAAAGCTGCTCAAGAGTTCGAAGACACTATTGTGGCTGCAATTCAAGAGAATGATACCATTGACTTGGGTGAGTCCTCATTAACCTTGTCTGAGGACGATATGAATGAAATTGCTAGCTTTATCTTAGATTCAGATGTTGCAGGAGTGAGACACATCGCCAAAGCGTTAAATGACCCTAAGACCTTAGTTGGCATGGTTTGGTATGCGCTTAAAGGACAGGAGGCGTTTAGTCAAATTACTGATTATTACAAACAGAAGATTACAGAAGCATCTAAATACAATTATAATAAAGGGTTTGAAGATGCTAAGGGAGGTAAAGCTCCAAATGCAGCTAAGACAGTGGTCAAAAAAACAGCAGGTAGTACGGCTGCCCCTGCTAAGAAGGTAATAACAATTGATGATTTAGATTAAATTTAAATTATAAAGTATGATAGTAGCAAATTTCGTAACAAATCGCCCTACAATGAGCGAAACCAGAACTTATGAAGACTTCTATAAGTTCTTAGGTACAAAACCAACTAGACTTGGTATAGTTTCAAGACTCTACCCTAATTTAACTGCTTCTTACTTGACAGAATCTCTAAGAAATATCTTCTATATGGATTCTAAGTCAAATAGCAAATACAGAAGCATTGATAGTATGTACTTCGAGTGGGAAGTTGAAACCAACTACATCAAGAGAGTTGAGTTCGCAGATGTTCCAGCAACTAATGGTGAAGGTGGTACAACCATCGTAATGGCTTTCAAAGAGAACTATTACCAGAAGTATGACATTTTTAAGATTGACAAAACAATGCAGCAATGCCAAGTTATCTCTAGACCCACAAGAGTTGCAGATAATTATTGGACTGTTGAAGTAAGACTAATTGATAACGACTATTCTTCAATCCTAGACCTAGACGGATGCCAGATTGGTGACACTACAAGATTCCAATCTAACGCTATGCCTGAGGCACACGAAGAGGGTTATGCTAAGTATCAATCTAACATTGAAAGACATAGAGGTTACATCACTACACACCGTGTTGATGACAGCTATACTTCTCTATTCAAGCCACTAGAGCAAACATTTATCAGCATTGGTAAAGGTGAAGGCAATGGTGCTGTTAAGGAAACAATGTACAAGATGGATACTCTTGAGAAGAATCTATTAAGAAACTTCTTGGAAGTTCGTAACCAAGGTCTATTATTCAATAAGACTAACGTAGATAAGAACGGTAAACCAACAATCTCTGACCCTGACACTGGTCGTCCAATCTATATTGGTGACGGTATCATCCCACAAATCGAGAGATTTGCATCTAAGTATGTTTACAATAAACTTACTCCAGAAGCATTCACTACAGCTATGGCTATGATGAATGAGAAGAGTGAAAACCCAACTGGTAATAAGTATGTATTCATCTGCAACGAGAAGATGTGGAATGACATCCAAAGCTGCCTATCAGAGTGGCTTGCAAGATTCAAAACTTGTGGTACTTATCTATGGTCTAAGAAGGCTAACGGATATGTAGACGTTGGTGCTACATTCAATAGCTATGAAATGGGTGGTAACACTATTTCATTCAAGGTGGACAGAACATTCTCTCGTGAATGGGGTTCTGAGAAGGGCTTTGGTCTAATGCTTGACCTTACTGCTGATAAGACTAGTGGTGAACCTGCTATTTTAAGTAACATTTGGGTAGCAGCTGCATAACACTTTAAACTGATAAATGACAAATAACTCCTGAATTGCTGGAACTCCTGTTAACAAGGACAATCAGCAGCTAAGCATTGGGATATGCAGGCGATGGTAATCGTAGCTCCAATGAAAGTCCAGAGGCTAGTCGCGAGACGTACATTAGGATATCTAATGGAAGTGGGAGATAACTTAATGAGTAAGTAAAATCAACAATTTAAAAATGAAATACATAGTATATTTAACAACAAATACAGCTAACAAGAAGATTTACATTGGAGTACATAGAACTGAAACTCCATATGATTTCGATGGATATTTAGGTAATGGTATAAAAGTAACTGATAGAAGTACATATAGGTATAGTAAAACTCCTTTTGAGGCTGCTGTAAATAAGTATGGTCCAAGTAAGTTTATAAGGAAGACTCTTAAAGTGTTTGACACTTTAGAGGATGCATTAGACTTAGAAAGATGGCTAGTTGACGAAGAGTTTATAAGCAGAAAGGATACTTACAATGTTGCTCTAGGTGGGAGCTTACCTCCGATTAAAGTAAAAACTATCTATCAATACGATTTGGATGGTAACTTTATTAAGGAGTGGGTTTCTATAACAGAAGCTAGTTTAGAATACAAATGTTCCAGCTCCTGTATTGGGCAAGCAATATTTGAAAGAACTCCTAGCCTAGGCTATTTGTGGACAGACCATAAGTATGAGTCCATTAATCCAAAAGAGTTTAAAATTGATGAGAATAAAACTAAGTGCTATCTATATGATAAGGATGGTAATTATTTACAGGAGTTTAAATCAATTACTGAATGTTCTAAGTTTCTTGGTGTAACAACAGCTAACCTCTCTACGGCTATTTCAGGCAATTATAGTATTAGTAACTGTTATGTAACTACATATTATGCTGATGCAATTGTGGTTCCCAAAAGAAAATCTTATAATGGGTTCTACCAGTATACATTATCTGGAGAGTTTATAAAATTCATTCCTTCGGTAAAGGACTTACAAGAGGAATTAGGAATACAGAACCCATCAGCAGTCTATAGAGCATTAAGAATTGGAAATTCCGCTTATGGATTCCAGTGGAGTGCTACTAAACTACCTAATATGAAGAAACTGGAGACTAAAACTCAAGCAAGAAAGGTTGGTAAATATACATTGAATGGTGGGCTTGTACAAGTATTCAATACAGTGAGAGAAGCAAAGGCTGATACTTGTGGTGCCCCTAACGTTTTATCTGGCAAACGTAAAACAGCTGGAGGATTCATTTTTAAATATATTGAATAATATACTTACAGGAATAAGTTAAAGATATAGTGCACTCCTAAATTTACACAACAAGTGTATTTGAGGGCAAATGTTTACATTAAAGGGTGGTGACTTCATTACTAACAAGTATCCAGGTGTTGGTGGTTTAGATGGTCTAAGCTCTGGTATTGTTTCAAGTACTACAGCTGCATCTAAGGTAATCAACTGGGGTTATTCTGGTGTTGGAGTATTCTCTCCATACAGAAGCTTCATTATGAAAGAAGCGTAATAAAAATATATAATCAAGATGTGTTGGGAGGGGCTAATCTATAGTCCCTCTCATACTCATTATAAAGATGATGTATGATATACAATAAAAATACGAATTAATATGGCTGATGTTTTAGACGATATAATTATTTTAAGAAGTGTGTTCGGTAAAGTTGGACAGAAGTACTTCATGAATCCTGTTAGAGACCCGAAGACTGGTAGATTCCCTGATTGCGTGAGACCAGTAGATAGTAAGGGTGATATGATTATCTCCGATAAGGATAGAAATGAAGGTAAACCACTTATTCCTGAGAATAAAGTGTTCATCATTGAAGATGGTACTACGTTTAACCTAAATGATGAATGGCAGGCTGCTGAGTGGTACTCAATACAACATTGTCCTCTTATTGCATTATCAAGAGATGCAAGGGACTCTAAAGGAAATTTACTAATTGATGGTGAAATAGCTGAGGGTAAGACTCGTGCTCGTTATGGTACAGCTGAGCTATATGTAGAAAGACCTGGATATGATACTGCTAAGAGAATCTCTAAGAAGAAACTTATCCACGATGCTGATTCTTACATCTATGGTGACCCTAAAGGTGCAGAAGGTAGAGCACTTAAAGCTAGATTGCTTGGTAAGAATATGCGTAATGCACCAGACGCAGATATTACAGACTACTTGCTTGAAATATCGCATAAATCTCCAGAGAAGATTATTGACCTATATACTGGTGGAGATATTAATCTGAGATTGATGTTTATTGACGCTAAAGACAAAAATGTCATATACGTTAAGAACAAGGTTTATCTATATGGTGATAGCATTGTATTGGGTGCAACTGACGATGCAGTAATCACTTGGATGAAGAACCCTACTAACAGTAAGGTACTTGAACTTATTAAGAGAGATACTTATCCTGATATGTACTTAGAAGAAAGTGCATCTAAGAAATAACATTACCTAAATGACAGCGAAACAAGTATACAGAGGAGCATTAGTTGAAATGAATAAGACTGCTGCTCCAAGTATTTTACTTGAGGACTTTAACTACTTATTAAATAAGGCGATATACCAATACATTAATAAGAAGTACAACATTTATGATGTAAATCAACAATCAACAGATGACATTAGAGTTTTAAAATCTACTGCCATCCTCCAGCCTACTCTGGCTACAAACACATACGCTGCTGTTAGTTCTCAAACTAACTCACTGTATGGAGCTGTTTATGAAGTAAATCTCCCATTGGATTATTTACATATTTTGAATTGTGTATGCAATTTCAAAGTAGTAAAGACATACGAGTGCTATGATGCTGGTACTTATGTACAAATTGGTGCTAAGCGTTTAACCTCAGACCTTTGGTCACAGATAATAAGGAACTTCTATATGCAACCCTCTTATAGAAATCCTTATTACTTCATACACAATGTAAATAGTGCTACGACAATGCCTACTAATCCAGTAAGACTTACTGCTGGAGAAGGAAGTATATCACCAAACACAACTATTCAGCAAACTACTGGTACAGATGGTTCACTTCCAACTAAAATTACTATTGGAGGTAAGTCAGTAGACTTAATAGAACAGCCAGGAGTTAATAGGTATGGAAATCCATCTCAAGTTAGACTTGAAATTAGGTATGGCAAGGATTCTTCTGTATTTCAATTAACTGATATATTTGTTGATTACATTAAGACTCCTCAAAAAATTAGACTAACACAAGACCAGATTGAAATGGTTGAAGATACATCACAAGTCATGGAGTTTCCAGATTATGTGTGTCAAGAGATTATAAATGAGCTGGCAAAGCTATTATTGGAGAACGCAGGTGACCCAAGGCTTCAAACTAATTTAGCAGTTAATCAGACTATTGCAAATCCAGCTCAGCAACAGTCACAAACTAAAAAATAAATTTAAGTTATGTTTCAGTACACTAACACTATTGTATTAAACTCACTGAAAGATGTAACCACTGGTTTAGATAAAATCGTTAAGGGTTCAGACAACATTGAGGTAAGACGTGTAAACAAGTTCCTCAAGAAGAACGTAAGTGCTATGCACAAGAGAACTGCTTCCGACCCAGTTATTGGTAAGGCAGAGTTCACTATTACTAACCCAGGCGTAGGTATCTATAGGTTGAAGTTATACATCAGATTATCTGGAAGTCAGAACTCATACTACTCTAATGACTTCGTATTCAAAGGTAAGCCTTTTGTTTATGAGTTCAGAATCACCTCTGGTTCCACCTCTGCAACTGATGTTGCTAAAGAAATTAAAAGAGTTATTGATAAGATTCAGGCTTTCTACGGTGATAAATACATCAGAACTGAGGTTAAGGGCGATAAGTTAATAATCCACGGAGTTGATGAGTATCAATTATTCACTGAGGCTAAGATTCAAAAGCTTAATACAGCTGCTAATAACCCACTTACTAACGAAGTATATGAGGATATTATAGAAGGTACAATCACTAAGAGTATTGAAGGATTTGGTACTTATACTCACATCCTAAAAGACCTTAGATTGCCTACTATTGAGGCTAGAAGATTTGAAGCTGTAAACCAAGAGGAACTTCCTATCCCAGGAATGAAGTACAACCAATATACTATTTACTACACAGTAGATAGAGGTTTATTTGGAGGTGCTGCTGTTGGTCAGCAAGTTACATCTAAAACTACTCATGTATTCTATGTACTAGAGTCTATCGCTGCAGAGTTCGAAGCAGCATTAGCTGTGCTAGGTACCCTAACTACAGAGAAGAAACCTATCTTCATTAAGAGCGGAGTTCAGGATGTTAGTCTTGTAAAGCTTGGTACTAAACAAGATATAACTCCTGTTATTGAAGAAGGAACTGTTAAATGGGTAGATGCAGAGACAGAAGCAGATTGGATTACTGTAACTCCTGGTGCAACTAAGGTTGGTATTACTGGTACAGATAATGGAACTGGTAAATCTCGCAGTGCATTAGTAAAGGTTACTGTAAAGGACGAAACTGGTGCTGTGGCAGCTAAAGAAATTACAGTCACTCAAGCAAGTGCTTAAAACTGAAGGCGAGGGCAATTAAGCCTTCGCCTTTTTTACTTTATACTTATGGGATATTATTTTAAACTAGCATCTGCAATCTATAATGATATAGTGTCTGGACTTAGAGGTTATACTACTACAAACACATTATCAATAGAACAACTAGAAGATGATATTGTAGATGAAAGATTGCAAATCATTAAGGAATATTCCATGAAAGGGCTTATTCCTAAGAGGGATTTATTAATGTCTATTAATTGTATCAACGTAGACTGTAAGGATATAGAGAGCTGTACCTGTGGCAATAAAGCAGATGGTACACCAACATTCCACTTTGAAATACCACAGTTACTAACTGAGTTCGGAGGAGGAATTGAATATATAGGTTCTGTAGACAAGGGACAGCCATTTATATGGTACATAAGTCCAACAGTAATGCAGTATCATAAATATAGAAAGAGGGCTAAAAATAGACCTTATGTATATATTGATGTTACTCCTAATGCCAATAATATGTATGATTGCTGGATATTTAATATCCCAGTTATCAAACAGGTATCTGTGGTAGGTATATTCAAAGACCCACGTCAACTACAAACTTATGGATGCTGTTCTGCATTGGACATTAATAATATGACTTTCATTGATGCAGAAATAAAGAAGAGATTGACGGAGAAGAAGCTACGTTATTACAGACAGTTAGCTGCTCCGATATTACCTAATGACCAAACTCCTAAATAATGGAAAACTTTCAATCAGCATACGCTCAAGCTAATCTATTATATGGTATAGAATTAGCACCAGAAGAGTTTGAAGAAATAGGTCTGATTGCCTGGAATAAGATAGGTAATAGACAAACTAAACTATACAGATATAGATGTAAGATAGATTGTGAAACCTTAACGGTTACACTACCATGTAATTGTGACTTTGTTGAGGCTGTAACATACGACTTTGAGGACTGGAGATATACTACTAATGATACAGTCAATGGAGATTATCAATCACAATTCATTGAGAACTATATTGAAGGACGTAAGGTATATAACAATCCATTCTATATTAGTGGTAAGCTAGCTAAGTATGAGAGAGTAAATGACACTCTTTACTTTGACAAGGATTATGGTTCAGTTAATATATTGTATAAGGGAATCTTACTAGATGATGATGGATTACCATTTATTAATGAGAAAGAGAAGGATGCAATAGCTTGTTATTGTGCATACACGGACAGGTTTAAAGAGGGCTGGAGTAAGCATAATCAAAATATGTTACAAGAGGCTCAACTTCTTGAGCAAAGGTGGTATAGACTATGTGATGCCGCCAGAGTTCCAATGTATATTAATCAGAATGATATGAATGAAATCCTTGATGCTAAGACAAGCTGGAATAGGAAGATATTTAATAAAACTTGGAAATTTGTAAAATAATGAATTACGCTACAGGATATGCCATGAATATAGACGAGTTATTCATCTCCTTTCCCACTAAGAAGATGAAGATGACTGCGAAGGCGTGTGAGGAATTAATAGGTAATAGGCACAAGGAAATCATCGCTAAGAAGATATTTAAGAGTGCCTTGAATATGGTTTTAGAAGATATAATTGAAAATAATGTAACATTTATTCTCCCAACTAGGTCTAGGAGAGCAGAGCTGAAGATGAAGCGATTCGAGAGGGATGAGTTCTCTAAGGCGAGAAGAAATGGTAAGTGGGCTAAGGTAGACTTTCTAACATCTAACTTCTGTGCATATCAAATGGTATTCCACTTTCAATCCGAAGGGGTTATGAGGGAGAAGTTAATATATCTAGACCCTGAGCATAGAGATAGGATATTAGAATATACTAATCAAGGTAAACAGTATTATTAATGCTAAAAAGTGTCAATGATTATTTACCGGAGCTAATAGCCCAATTCCCTACAGTACCTCCAGAGGATGTCAAACGAGCTGTTGAATATGGATGGAGGATGCTATACTATTATAATCTTAGGGGATGTGATACTCTTATTAGTAGTACCAAGTACAGGTATTGGTTTTATTGTGGGCAACTTACACGTGACTCAATTAAACACTATAATTACTATAGGAGAATGCTTAGGAGGAAGCTAAGAGTACTGTATTCTAAAAAGGTTAAAGAGTGGGATGGATACTATTATATAGGATTAACAGAAGATGAATATAAATCAGTAGTTAAATCTACTACTGGAAGGGGAAGAAAGAAGAAGAATTTTATATTCCACAACAAATTCGGAATGAAGGTCTTTGATGAAGCTAAAGTATTTTATAGCTGGTCTAAATATATCGTAAGGTATAGATATGTTACCGATATGGGATATACATTCTTTAAAGATGCAATGAAATGCAATGACTTAGAAGTTGCATTAGTAAGAGATAACCCAAGTACGTTCAAGGACATACTTATTAGTAGTAACAACTATGAACTTATAAAATATGAGAAAAGAAGCAATTAATACCTTTGGGGAAGGTTTAATAATGGATTTACATCCACTAACTACTCCCAGTAATGTATTAACGAACTGCTTAAACGGTACTATAATAACGTACAATGGTAATGAATTTGTACTGCAGAATGATATGGGGAATGGAGAAGTCCATACTGCCTATCTTGATAAAGGTTATGTACCTGTAGGAATGAAAGAGCATGGAGGTATAATCTATGTAGCTGCCCATAATCCTGTCACTGGTAAGAGTCAGATAGGCTCATTCCCCTCCCCTCAGCAACTATATGAAGGAGAAGATTTAAATGTAACACCCATACGGTTTGACTTCTCCAAGTTTATAACGATGAAGGGAAGTGTACCTTACATAGAATTGGAATACTATAAGGAAAGATTATTCCAGACTGAGAATACAGGTGAAGTAAAGATATTTCATCCTGGTGATAGGTTTGTAATAACTTCTACTACTATAGATACTGCTATAAAAGAAGCTATAAACAAAGGTGTAGTTAAATTAAGACTTGGGGTTATAAATAGCAGTGGCAACATTGATTATATAGATGAGAAGAACTTAAAGATATATAAAAATGGATTGTGGATTTATGAGAATACTGACACTCCTATGTTAGATGTTATTAAATCTAAAGAACTTGTGCAAGTATTTAGTGCTAAATCATCTGGGGCATTAATTTTAGTAATTGAGCTAAAGACCTTTGATACATTTAACCTAATAAGAAAGTATTCATGTAATGATGAATCCAAGGTTATCAGTGTAGAGTTCTCAGGTGAAACTACTGGTGTATATGAAGGAACATCTAAGAAGAATCCAGCTGAGATTGGAATATTAGAGGAGACTGATTATGCAGTAAAATCTACAATCGTTAAAAGTGGTAAAACAGGTAAACAAACATATAAAATATTACCAGTCTGCCCTTATGGTGCATTAGAGAGAATGGCTAAAATTGGCACTATAGACTTTGATGCTATTAGGACTAACTCTGAGGTATTAGGGGAGTGGAGATTTTATGTGACAGATACATATCTAAAGATTGGTTGGGGGTATGACTACTACAATTTGAATGAAGACTCTAACATTACCAAAATTGAGTTTACATTTATTGATATAAATGATTCAGCTGAGGCTAAATCTGCTGCAACTCTAAACGGCGATTATGTATACACCATATCTAAAGAATACTATAATGGTTCTTTCGAAGAGATAATTCCGTTCGGAGATTCAACAATTAGAAAGAGTTGGATATACATAGTAAGAATAGACAGGTATGTGGGAGATACTAAGAAGACGATTGGATATGAGTTAGTATATACTGGAAGCTATTTCAATGATAACTTTGAAGAAACTCCAGACTTTAATAAGCTACCTAGTGGAAGTGCGAGACAGAAAGTTTTATTAGGAACTAAGAATGAGGTAAATACATCTGTAAGGAATGGAAATATCACTACTGCTATTAAAGTTCATGATAGTCAGACATTTGTAGACAAGGACGTAGTTAGCCCATTAGACTATATTAAGGAAGTTCCATCTGATGCTAAACCTAATTACAGATATAACACAAGGAAGACAGGTGTATATGATGTTACCATTAGACCAGCCGCAGACTTTGATTTTGATGATAGGACTTATGCAGGTAAACCAGACCAAAGTGTAATAAATAACTTCTTTGGCTCTACCCCAACGGCTACATTTGGTAAGCCTGATAATAGTAACATTGCCTTTAGTAGCAGCTCTACATTGACCTCAGAGATAGGTGCTAACCAGTTATTTGAAAAGACTGAGAACTTTGCTTGGGATAATTCTAAGAAAGAATTAAAAGGAAGGATATATACATCCAGAAACATTATAGCTGCAAATGGTCCTGTTAAATCAACAAGTGCAGAGATAGAGAAACTAATGCCTGTTTACAGCCCTTCTCTAGATACATCAGAGCTAAATAAACTATTTACGTTTAAAGAGACTGATGATGTATTGTATTGCGTTACAGGAAGTCGAGGACATTTAGCGTATAATTCTAGAGTACTTAGAGATGCACACACTAAAGGGGACTTTAGGGGTCCGGATGGTGGGGCAGGAGTCAATGAAGAAGGATTGAGAGCCTGTTTAGCCAGTATGGGTAATGGTACAATCGGAATATTTGGCGGACATGACTGTGATGCTGCATCGTTAAGATTCAATGGTACTCAATACACTAATGCAGCTTGGTTTAGGAAAGACCAAGAGATAGATGATGAGGACAATTATCTGATAGCAACATGGAAAGATAAGGATGGTAATCATTGGCCCATTAATCTTGCATCTAGAAAGACTGAGAATGCAAATGTGCAAGTGGAATCCACACTAATAAGGGTGGAGAAGATGATTAAATGCTTCTTAAGCCAAATGCTAGTTGTAAAGAAAGGTAACAAGAGTTTTAGTTTCGTTGGTCCAAATAATCTAGAGTTTGTATACCATACTGCATTTAATACTAGCTGTGATGTCAATGTGCCAATTAACAATGCAGGTAGAGATATTGATGTAAACTTCTTCCTTGGAGAGAGTAAAGAATCTATCGAGTCCCATATGGCTAAATGGGTAGCTGCAATATCTGGACTTAAGAACTTTCTACCAATATTTAAGGTACATATGCCCACATCAGCTAAAGCAACTATTGAATATGGGGACAATATAAAATTTGATACAGATTCTAATATATTAAATTGCTACACAAGTGCATATTCCTACTATACTACTAGTGGAGGGTCACAATTTACTGATGAAGAAAGGGGCAAGATATTCATAGGGAAGCCTGCTTCTCCATTCTCGGCTAATAGTGATGGAAGTATTAATTTAGCTGTAAATAGTGATGGAACGTATCAAATTAATCAAGCCTCAGATTCTAATATGGTATCCTGGAGAAATGAGCCTATCTCATTAGGATATAGAATAAATGATAGGTTTATCAATATGTATGAGATAGAGGGGCGTTCGGGGGAAATTCCGGCAGGTTACTTCAATGATGTTAGAATACACAATATATCAACTGTGTTAGCAACTTGGACTGATGGAAAAGACCATAGTGGTTCTGCCCCAGATATGGCTATAAATATAGGGTTTGGACCTAAATCAATATTTCGTTATTAGTATATGAACTTCAAATCACTAAGTGGTAAGTCACTAAACTTAGACTTAGGATTAAATCAACTTCAACAAAAAGGAGCATTAGTTTATGAATATAACCCATTAAGGGTTTTAAGAACTAATGAGGATATAAGGGAACATGGGTCAGTTGTGTATCCTAAAGGTAGTTTAATTAACCTAGATACAGAACTACTTAACTTTGACCTGAACCATCCTATTGACATTGTTACTCAACAGTCTTATGATGGTTCAGTTAACCTTATCCTTAATGACGGAAGTACCTATCCTAAGTTAATTAATACAAGATTCTCATCTACTGGTATGAACACATATCAAATTGTAGATAGAGAAGGAGATAATGACACTAACATATATGACATAGATTCCTTTGAATCTGATATATCCCTTTATAAGAAGACTAACAATATTGCTAACCTCACATTCATGGGACTAAATACTAGTGGTAATTTAAGGGTTGGTAATTATGTATTCTACTTTAAGTTATCGGATTCAGATGGGAATGAAACAGATTTTATAGCTGAGTCAGGCATAGTAACTTGCCATATTGGTAATTTGAATGACCCATCCTCTATACAAGGTGGAATTAGAGATGAAAACAGTTATAAGTCAGCTTCATTCTTACTAACTAACATAGATTCATCTTACAACAATGTAGTAGTTTATTATACAAGAAGTACGTCTGATATAGATGGAAATGAAATGACTACATCGTTTAAGATTATGAAACAGTTTGCCGTATATAATAATGTGGCTAAGATTAGTATTACTGGATTTGAAACTGTACAATCTGTTAGTATTAATGATATTAACGTAGCATACAATGTGGTTAATAGTGCAGTAGCACAAACTACTTGTCAGAATATGCTATTCTTAGGCAATGTAGCTAATCCAGATATTCCATATAAAGAACTTACAGACCTATCTCTTCACTTCCTGCCAGAGTTAAATGTAGAGAACAATATAGGAAGAGTTGATAAAGACTATAAGGACAATTCCGGAGTAGCCCAACCATACGAGTATTACAATGTGATGAACATCTATAACAGACTCGGATATTGGAATGATGAAATCTACAGACTAGGGGTGGTATATATCCTTAATGACTATACCCTATCTCCTGTATTTAATATTAGGGGTATTAGTAGACTAGCCAAACTTGGGGATGCAGATAGAATAGATTGGAAGGATTATCCACTATTTAAAGAAGGATTTGACCCGACTAGTACTAATGATATAGCTACTATCCAGGCTAATAGAGAATATATCCCTATTAATAAGGAAACATATAAGCTAGATAGTCAGAATGAAAACTCTAAGGGTGTAGTTAAAATTAAATATAACGGTAATCAATTAGCTGATAGTGGTACAATTCCGATTGGATTTGATATTAAGATTAGCAAAGATGCAGCTAGGGAATTAAGGAGATACACTAAAGGATTCTTCTTCGTAAGACAAAAGAGAATACCTACTACACTAGCTCAGGCAGTTACAATTGGACTAGAGAATACAAGCTATCTGCCAGTTCTACCAACGAGTGATGATGAATATAGAGTAGAGAGATTCCTAGATGATGATGGAGTATTGACGCATGACTTTGACAGAAGATGTAAAGATATTCCTTCCAAGTCTGTGTTAGAGGGATATGCTGCTTTGTGTCCTGAGTTTGAACTAAGACAATCCTACTTTAATCAGCTATTTACTGGAACTCAGTTTAACGTTAAGATGGCTAAGTCTCAGTTTACTCAGAAGTATTTTGAGAGAAGCGGAGTACATTTTTATAATACATCCTACAGCTATAATGATGCAACTCAAGATGAGGTGTACAACATAATGGCAGTTGGAGATAATGTTAAGTCACTTAAGGGGAAGAAACAATTATTCAGTGCAAGGGCTGGGGAAGCTGAGGAAGCATGGAGAGTATCATATTATGATTACACTAATAAATCATCTAATGCTAGGAATCTACTAAGAGGAAGTTGGGGGCCTTATATTGGCCTAGAAGGATACAACACTAGTAAAATGAGTCTTATTGATATTAAAATTCCTAACTATGAAGAGAATCTATTAGATACGTACTTTGAAGTGAGGTACGAGGATTCTTCAGCGTTCTATGCTATATGTAACAGAATGGTATGGGACGATATGGAGGAGGATGGAAGTAATATGATAGTTAAGGACTTGTTTAGAGGTGATTGTTATATAGGTAATTATACTCATAGAATGTGTAGGAATTTCCAAGATTCATCAGCTCCTACTAATGACGATATAGTAGACCAAATGTCATGGAAAGATAACTATACAATTAGTGATAGTGAGAAGAATAGTAAGATTAATAGAGGGGATGTAAATGCTATTAAGATGGGACACTGGGTTACTGTTAGGGTGTGTAGTAATATTAATTTATCTATGAGAAGTGTTGATATGTCATATATTTCAGAACTAGGACTGACTGGTAAAGCTAGAGGATTCTATCCATTACAGGCTATGTCAGTTACTGGTGAATCTAAAATACCAGAATCATTTGTTATAAATGGGGGCATCAACTCTACTACATCTGATAAGTATTATTATGAACTACCAAATGTTCCAGCTATCAAGAATAAATTCCATATTAGGGTTATGTATTCTGATGTAAATGTTAATGACTCATTCAAGAATGGATATAGAGTATTCAAATTAACTCATTATAGAGATTATCCATTAACTTATGGTAGTATAGTTAAGCTAGTTGAATGGTTTGGTAGTATTATCTGTGTATTTGAACATGGTGTTGCTCTGATACCAGTCAATGAAAGAGCCGTTGCAGGTGAAGGTGCAGGCGGAAATATCTTCATAAACACCTCTAACGTACTGCCAGAGAATCCAAAAATGCTGTCTGATACATTCGGTACTCAGTGGTCAGAGAGTGTCATCAAGACCCCCTATTACGTCTATGGAGTGGATACAGTCGGGAAGAAGATTTGGAGAACTAATGGACAGACATTTGAGGTTATCTCAGACTTTAAAGTACAGAAGTTCTTGAATGACAATATCTCACTTACTGAGAAAGAGAAGACTCCAATTATTGGTATTAGGAACGTTAAAACTCACTACAATAGGTTTAAGCAAGATGTAATGTTTACCTTCTATGATGATATTAATACATTGGAAGAGAATGTATGGAATTTATGCTACAATGAGGTAATGCAGAAGTTTGTAACATTCTACTCATGGGTTCCATCATATTCTGAGAATATTGACAATATCTTCTTTAGCTTTGACAGGAATACATCTAAGACAATTACTAAGATAACTTCTAACTACCCTCTTATTAGTATGCAGGGTGGTGCAGTAGTTGATAACGTACTAACTGTAGTAGATGGTAAAGCTAAGTTAGGTAACTTGCAACTAAATCTTGATATTAGTGGTTCTAACATTGAGTATAGTATTGCTGATGATAGAGTTAGAAATAAGTTCTTCATTACTAATGGTAATCAAGTATCAGTCAATGCCAATTCAGTCGGAGATAGTAGGTGGACAATACCTATTAAAGCAGTAGTATATAATCAAGGAACTGACTTAGTTGAAGGTGAGGTTAGAAATGTAGTAAAGACATTGTACTCTAATGTGACTGTAATTACTAAGATGAGGTACGACTTACTGACTACTTCATTCTGGAAGCATGGTCAAACTGGATTAATGCCTACTAGAAAGCCAATTAGTCCTTGCTATTGGTATGGTAAGCAACATCCATTTGAGCTGGAATTTATTGTAGTTGATAATCCATCAGTACATAAAATCTTTAATAACTTACAGATTATAAGTAATAAGACCCAACCTGAATCATTCCATTTTGAAGTTGTTGGAGAAGTATATAACTTTGCCAACGACAAAAAGAATATGTATTTTAGACAAGAGGCTACTAAACATCTATACCAATATAATGGTGCAGATATAGTTTATAATCATGACTACTTGGATATTATACCAGAACAAAGAGACATATTGTACAGTACTACTAAGTACAAGGATATGTCAGTTATGTTCCCACTATTATATTCAAGGGTAGATAGTCTGAATGATATTGAAGACCATTATCAATCAATGACATCAGCTGGTAAGGACTATCAATCAATATCTGGTTCAGAGATTGTACATGATAAACAACTGAATGAATTTAGAATAGCTACTCATATTAAGGCATGTCCTTTTAAGAAGAGATATTTACAAGAGATAACTCAAGATAGATATAGCTCACTTATAGCAGCTGGATACACAAATGTACTAGTTCAAAATGGTAAATGGTATGAGGTTATGGAGTATGGTAGAATAAATGGTAACATGGACTACTTAGAAGATAAGTGGGATATTCAAATACCTTCTATAACTTATTGGGCTAAAAATGAATTAGCTTGGTCTATTAAGGATAAAGATGGTAATACATATCCACCCCTTAACCTAGTTAACAATCCATTACCAGAGAGTATGACTGCTCTAAATATTACTAGTAACTCTGATATCCCATCTGAATTAAGAGACCGAGGTTATAGTGCTGATTTCTTGTCATTAGATGTTAATAAATGGTCTAATGAAAGGAAGGAGACTAGAATTAGGGATAAATATATAAAGATTAAAGTGAGATATACTGGTGATGAGTTAGCTATAATAACAGCTTTAAAAACATTATATATCGTAAGTTATGCGTAAACGTATACAGAAATATCGAAATTCTGGGGTACTAACAGGGGGGAGTAATCTGACTCCTCCACTACCCCAACCTACAAGTCTTGTTTCAATGATTCAGCAACCTCAGATACCTACGCAGTTAGAACTTCCTGACACAGTTAGACAATGGAATAAGAACCAATCCTCCAATATACGAAGGACATACGCAAGGCAAAATAATCTCAATAAAGGTTTTGGATTAGCTGGGAGTATTGCTGATGTGGCTGGGAGTCTAATCCCGCAGACTGAACAGTCAGCTTTAACTACTGGACTAAATCAAGGCTATGATGCTGCTGCTAATGCTGTGTCTGCTATACCTGGAGTTGGTACTATTATAGGAGGTGCTATGAAAGTAGGTGGAATGTTATCAGACGGATTAACTGCATTGGGAGTAGGAACAGACCAAATGACTACAGCTGACAAGATATTGGATAGTAAGTTCCTCAAACTAACTCCAGTGGGTCTAATTAACTCTATTGGTGCTAAGAAAGCAGATACTATTACTAAAGACAACGAGGCATTCGAGCAGGTAGGGTCTTCTTATGGTGGAACCCAAGCTACTGTAGATGATGCTCTTACTAAGAGCGGTAAAAAGTATGGACTATTTAGTGGTGGGGCAAGAAATAAGGCTAATAAGCAAATACATAATGCTCAGATGCAGCAAGTTAAAATGGGTAATATAGCCGATGAAGCCCAAATGGTGTTTGCGGCTTCTAATAATCCTCTACTTGGACTTGGAACACAATTACAGTTAAACGGAGGTTATCAGCAGAACACAGTAAGAGCTGGTAAGTCTGGCTTGAAGATGGATAAAGACTTTGCTAAGAGAGTAGTTAAATTATCTAAAGGACAGAAAGAGAAGAGAAAGAAGATTCAAGAAGAGGTTAGAATGGAAGAGGCAGCTGGCTTTCAAAAGGGTGGTGTTGTAGATGGTATTACAGGGGCTGCTCCCAAAGTAACATTTGAGTCTTGGTATAAAACTATTCCAGTAGATAGAAACGATACTACTTCATACAACCTTAGAAGGGCTTTTGAACTAGCCCCTAAAGAAGAACTAGAGGCTTGGAGGACATCAAGTGTGTCTGATTTAAAGAACGGTAAGAATCACCTAAATTCCGTATATCTAGACCCTGAAACAGGTATCTATGAGTTTATGAAAGCTAAAGACCATCCAACTCTTAAATATGAACTAGAGTGGTATAATTCTAAAGACCCAGAAGCAGTAAAGTTTAGAAACTCATATGACTTAGACACGTCTGGGGATTATTACAGATATGTCCCTAAGAAGTTTGCAGAGGGAGGTAAGGTTAATGTAATTCCTAGTGGCGCTTTACACGCTCATAAGCATCACTTAGAGGATGTAGATGAGAAGTTTGAGGAGGTAACTACTAAAGGTATTCCAGTTATTACAGAAGAGAAAGGTGGAGACATCAAACAGCACGCAGAGGTAGAGAGAGAAGAAATAATCTTCAATCTTGAGGTTACTAAGCAATTAGAGAAACTAATGCAGGATGGTTCAGATGAAGCTGCTATTGAGGCTGGTAAGCTACTTGTACATGAGATTCTTGAAAATACAGTTGATAACACAGGACTATTAAATACAGTTGAATAATGACTAATGAGTATGAAACTATTAAGGAATGGGTAGGTAATAACTTTATGTTCAATCTACCTGATGCTATTTATAACTTAGATGCGTGTTTAAGAAGTAGACTTCATATAACATTTAAGGGGATTTCTGGTATATACATTATAAGGAATCTTATAACCGATAAGGTATACATAGGTTCTACTAAAAATATTATGAAGAGAATCAGTGAGCACCTTCATATGCTAGAACAAGGTACTCACCATTCAACAAAGTTGCAAAATTCTACTAATAAATACTTGTATAAGAATTTTGAAGTCAGAATATATCCTTGCAATGTAGATAGAGATTTCTTATATGACGTTGAAGAATATTTGATACAGGAATATGACTCTTACACCAATGGGTATAATATGTCAGAAGATTCTAGGTGTAAGAACTACTGGACTGAAGAGGAAAGAAGGGAGATAGGAGACAGGCTTAGGAAATGCAATCTGGGCAAGAGGTGTTCAGAAGAACATAAAAGGAAGGTTGGAGAGATTAAGTCAATCCAGAACTCTGGAGAAGGAAACCCTAATAAGAAACTAAGTAGAGAGGATGTCTTATTCATAAGGTCTAATTCCACTAAATATACCTGTGAAGAGTTCTGTACAATGTTTAATATGACTAAAACACCAATAAGGAACATTATACATCTGAGGTCTTGGAAATATGAGGACTGTATACCTGAAGGATACGTTCCACCTAAAAGTATGAAGCGATGAAAGTAGTAAATATTGAAATTGGGAAACAGAGGTATAAGGTTGAGGTTGCCTGTACTGAGGAAGATAGAATCAAAGGATTACAAGGAAGAGAATCTTTAGATGAAGATAAAGGTATGTTATTTGTATTTGATGAGCCTGATACAATAGATTTCTGGATGAAGGACACTAAAATTCCACTAGACATCATTTTCATTAATGAAGATATGGAAGTAATATCAGTGTATCAGGGAGAACCTGAGAATGAGAATATAGCCGAAGAAGATAATGTTAAGTTTGTATTAGAGGTTAATCAAGGCTCTGGAATTGAAGAGGGAGATGAACTCGATATTGAAGAGGACGAGGAATTACCTAAGATGAAAGTAATTGCGCCTGATGGTTCTACTCAAATGGAATTAGAAGGTGGGGAGAGAATCTTTAGTAGAAAGAATACGAGAACATTAATTAGAATGGCTAAGAGGGCTTCTAAATCTAAAGAAGATAAAGATTACAAAGCATTAGGTAAGAAGATGTTTACTTATCTAAAGCAACAGGACGAAAGAGAACCTGAATATGTAGAAAAGAAGGATTAAGAAAAAAAATAAGGGCGATACCAGTGAAATTAATCACCAGTATCGCCCTAATTGTTTATATGAAGTAGTTTTCCTTCATTATGTTTTTTACTTTTTCAATAGTATCATCTAAATTATCATTGGTTATAACATAGTCAAAGTCTATATAATCATCCAATGCGGTTTCAGACGGATGGTTATCCACGTATCCTGTGTCCCTGTTCACCCTTATTAATATACCACCATGTTCTCTGATAGCATCTGCTTCAGACGGAAATCTTACATCCGTTACAACCCAAAAGTCATCTTCTAAGGAATAGTTGGAAAATAAAGCATCTACCCATACATTAGGGCTAATGTTTCTTCCGACCTCAGTTCCAAACTTCTGCAGTAGTTCCCTATATGTATAGAATCCTCCCTCTGGCTTAGCAATAGTACTATCTGACATTTTGAATATATTATCTTCAAAAGCTTCTACCTTTACATCAAGTATTACAGCTAAAGCTTGTTTTAGCTTATCTGCAAATGCATGTTTCACCCATCTTTCATCTAATGCTTTAATTATTTTGCATATAGTGTCTTTACCACATTGTTTCTTACCAGAAATTCCTATTAACATTATCCTATTCTTCCTTAGTTGGGTCTATATAATCCCAGATTGGCTTAGTAGCTCTAGTAGCTGCCACAGTATTAATTAAACCCTGATACAAAGACTTATCTCCTGATATTACACTTGAGAATGTATCTACTGTTCTGTTAAGTGTTTCAAATGAGAATGGAGTCCATTGTGTTCCTTGTCCAGCAATAGCATCAAGGAAGTTAAAGTCATAAGCAGAGTTGGTAAGTATCTTACTACCAAGAGATAGAGTTGTGTTTATTACAGCATCATTCATGGTATCATTACCTCTCTCCTTAATATCATCCTTAACAAATTCTGCCAAAGAGCCACTGACTACTGCCCCAACGAATAATAACATGAACAAGTCATAGAACAATTGACGTAAATTAGACCTATACGCCCTTCTAAGATTCTCATCTTCATTATTCCAGATGTCATTAGTCATTAGCTTCCATCCCTCTCTTATACTACCCTTTTTATAAGAACCTACTACTAAGTCATTTAAAACCTTAGTGAAGGTCAATAAGATACCTTCCTCAAATCGTCCTTCCCATTTATAAAATGGAAATCCTGTATCTTCAGTAGTTGCTTCATCTGTAAGCTGTCCCTTATCATCTAATTTGTGATAATACTTTTGACCATTCTCTTCATAGTGGACTAGTCTACCCTGTAGTTTTATACCTTCAGGGGCTAGATATTGATTCTTCTTAGAAGACCAATATGTACACATTTGGAAGAATAGACCTCCAATCAGAGTACTTTGAAACATAGATTTCTTCTCATGAGAATAATATCCATATATAGAGTCAGCTAAAGCCTTATGGCTCTCCGACTGTTGAACAGTGTATGCCTTTGGTAGAGCATCACCCACCCTGAATAATGAACCATCTGCATTCCTAGTATGCTCCTTAACTAACTGGTGTGCCATAGTGTAGTACAGTGCTTCTTGCTTCTTGTAATCGGGGCTAGACGTATTACCATTAGCATATGCACTAAATCTGCTATCCTTCTTCCAATCATAAACTAACTTACCATTCACCACAGAGTGCGCTTCCCAACATCCGTCACCTCTCATTTGTGCTCCGAATATAGTCATTCTGTTATAGAAGTCAGGTCTTGATGCAAATCTAAATGCTGAAGCCCAAAAGTTCCATATACCTGCTTGGTCTGACTTTATCTTATCAGCATAAGTATTCATGTCCATATCATTAAGACCATATTGTTCATTTAATAGCTCTGACATGGATTTGGTATTACCATAATGGATAGCATCAGCTATAGCATACTTATAAGCCTTAGTCATATTCTCCTTAGTAAAAGCTAAACCTCCGTCTGGTTTTCTTATTACCAATGATATATCCTTCCAGATTCCATCTAAATGCTGATACATTTGAACTGGAGAGAATGCTAATGCAATCTTTGATGCAAATCCCATCAATCCTCCAGTTATTGCTGCTAAAGGTTTACGGTCGTCAGAAATTAGAGATTGATTAAATATCTTATTTCTAACGTAGTCACTTAAATACTTCAAATCATCTTCAAACTTATCATTCAGAATAGTACCCATGTCACTTAAGTGGATAGCTAGAGCTTGAAGTGATGGGAAGATTTCATCTAAGTGTTCCTTAGCTGAGTATGCAGTAATATGTTTAAGTAACAGTGTTTCAAGGTTTGCTTCAAAGAACTCTGGCTTCCTGTCTTCTATTAAGCTTAGTCGTATCTCTGAACCCTTTTCACCAATATCAAATGAGTTGGTCATTTCCCACAACTCACCCTTACGGACTTTCTCAATTTTAACGTCAGTTGGGTCTAAGAAGCCCTCCACCTTTGTTTTAGCCCTTTCTACAGCCTTCTTTGGATTCCAATCCTGGAGCTTGTCTTTTATTGCAGATAACAGTCCCTTGCTTGAGGCAATGGATGTGGCGTTACCAGCAGCTAGAGGTAGCCTGTAATACCTAACATCGCCTGACAACCTTAGTTCCTCTAATTCCTCCTCAGTCATATTCTTAAATCTGTTGGAATTAACCGTTTTAAGAAAATACTTCAGAAATTTCCTCTGTGCCTCAGATAGTCCAGTTGTTGGGTCGTCTGGATTCTTTAGTAGTATATCACCATCATCTGTATATACTATCATATCTCTGTATAGAGTAGCCTGATTACCTATTGTCCTTTCCTTTAAGTAGGTGAAATTCTGGTCTTTCTTTAATTCATTGACTAAATTCCTGATTTCCCCTTGAGACCTATTTACGGTATCCCTAATATTCTGATAAGCCACAGTCACTAAAGAGGTCAACTTATTTAGGATAGGACTCTTCATATTACCAGGATTATCAAGATATGTACCTTCCATACCAGCTTTCCATACATAAATTGATTCTAACCACTTATCATGGTCACTAAGCTGCTGTCTGAAGTCAAGACCGTCTATTTCACCAATAGCCATTTCTAGCATCCTGTATACTTGGACGTGAGGCATACCTATTACATCATCGTTAGGTCTAGTATCATTAACGTTAGGAAATGCTTCCAAAAACTCTTTTCTAAGGTTAAGAAGCTCTAGTCTAAGCTGAGTTGGGTCGCCAATGCAAGCATCTAGAGCGCTGGTAGATTCAGTAAACTTTCTCCACTTCTTATTTATCTTAGTATCATCCTTAACATTAGATATAATCTCCCTAAACCTGTTATAGAATATATCATACCTATTTGCCATCTTAACAGCAGCGTTTCTTCCCTTCATATTATTTACGCCAATAGGAGACAGCTTATCCAACTCATTGAAGCAGTATAACAGCTGTTTGTTGTCTGCAGATATACCCTCCTCTCTAAATGGGTTATATACACTAACTTCTCCTACTATAGCATTCTCCTCAAACAGACTAGGTAAATTATTAAGCACTAACATAGCTTCCATTAGTTCTATATTACCATTAACGCTTTCCATCATCAAAGAGTTAGGTTTATTCTGTGATATAATATCACTTTCGAACGCTCCAGTAAGACCATGTCTCCCCTTTACTAACTCTCTGGACCTTTTTAGCATTGATGTACTAATTTTCACTACATCTATTTGATTGGTAAATTTATTTCTAAGTAGTATACATCCTAGATATTCTGCAGGTTCACAGTCAACCACTTCCCAATTACGGTTACAATATCTAGACATTCTTCTTTGAAACCATCCATTAACTCCACTAGGATTGTCTGGAATTTGTGCTTTTGTAAACTCATAGTACGGATTCTCATCCTCTATAGCCTTTATTAAACCCTCCTTAATAACCTGAGTGGTGTTTATCTTATTGTTGGCTATACTATTCATCCTTCTTTTTACCTTTACAAATAGCTCCTCATATGTATCTCCCTTAAGAGGATACCCATTGCCTTTTGGAGAGTATACATATTTACCTGTTTCAGGGTTAGGCTTATCACCTTTTCCTTCTTTTATAGTTTCAGCCACCATATCATCCGTGATTTCTCCTGGAACGCTATCATATTTAGGGAACCACTTTGACATTACACTGGTTACAGTTTGGAGTAAGTTTTCCGTTGTAGCTTTAGTAACAAACGGTGCTGGAAGAAATTCATCAATATTCTCCTGTATATTAATATTTGTCTTAATATCTTGAGTCAAGTCTTCTACATGACCTGAATATTCTTTTATACCACTATATACCCAATCGTCACCTTCTCTCTTAAAATCTGACAGCTGAATGGGGGCTACAAACAACCTAGAACCGCTAGTGTTTATTCCATATTTTCTTAATAGACGCTCATACACACCTAGCTGATATTTGAAGGTCAAGATTTTAGCAGAATCATACCCAGCTTCAGAAGCAGTTCCTACATATGGTCTGGGTGATGTCTTGTAGTCAATAATGTGGGCATTTCCCCTTCCATCAATTACTAGTAAGTCAATAACTCCTAATAGCTTATTGGGATTTCCAGATTCTCCTATTTGAGAAGTAGTTCCAGAAACTGCAACTTCTGGGAGGTATATTAAGTCTTCACCAAATTCTCTCTGTAATGATTTCTCTAGGTCTCTACAATATTTGACGGTTTCTGCAATAACCTTGCTTGGAACTAGCTTAGTGTCTAATATAGATGGGAAATATGTGTTGATTAGGAAGTTATCATCTGATTCCCTTATATTTCTACCACTCTTTGATTCACTGAAATACTTTTGTATTGCCTTATGCAGTTCAGTACCAATTTTACCCTGAGCTTTCCATTTGTTTTCAATAACCTCTCTTGCTCTAGCAAACTCTTCATCACTTACAATAGGTCTAGTTTCTACTCCCTCGCCAAATATTGCATCAGCCTCCTCTTTATCAAACTTACCTCCTGCCCATCTCGGCTTAATCTCCTTCCAATAATTTTCAGGTCTAAATTCTGGGAATAACAAATCCCCTTCTAAGTTCCTAAGACCTTGTAGAAACTTATTCACACCAATATATCCATTTCCAGATACATTAATGTTTTCAATATCATTTTTTCCATCTTCAACCTCAGAGATTATCTTACTTGCTTTAAGAGCCTCGGTGTCCATCTTTAAGTTCATTACAGAATCATAAGTCTGGATAGCTCTATTGCTTTTACTAAACACAATGTCCCCATACTTAGATACTAAATGTCCCCTTTCAAGTAAGAAATCATCTAATTCTAATTCAGATTGGAAGATATGTCCTTTGTAATCATAAATGCATCCCATTATCCACAAAATTCTTTTAGGTCTTTATTCTTCATTAAATCTGATTTAACGTTAGCTAATACTCTGTGAACCTCAGCTGACTTAACATTAAAGGTTCCTGAATATTGATTATTAGTTAGTGCAGAACCTAGATATTCAGACAGCTTTACTAAAGAGGAGTTGAATAGACTCTTTGTGTCCATAGTAGCTATACTCTGCTCCCCAAATAAGATAGAGTCTAACACTCTACCCATATTGTAAAACGTTTTATGTAGCACATTAACTGGCAACTTACTAATAATACTATCTTGCCCAGTTATATATTTTGAAAACTCTGACACCAACAATTCCTCATTTATGTCAGAATCTGTTCTGTCCTTATAATTCCTAGCCAGCAACGCTTTGTTAGGTAATTCATTCATAGCCTCCACCATTGAAAAATATAGTTGAGGGTCACTGTACCTAACTGAACCCAAGAATAGGTGTAACATTTCGTGCAATGGGGCATCAATACTAGAATTATCTATATTAATGTATATATCACCATTGTAGACGAAAGCGTTAGTTGTTTTAGCATCATCTACGACTCCCTTCCATTGTTCTGAGGATAGTTCCCCGTTAGTAATGCTAATAAAATTAATACCATAGAGGTTTGCTAATTTCTCTAATATACTATTAAAGACTCCAACATTCCTAGAGGAAGATGTGGAATCATCAATGATTATTCCTCCCTCATATACATTGTCCCATTTATTTGGGCGTTTCCTAACTTGTATCGTAGACACCTCACTAGAAGGAGTTAGCTTAACCTCCAAGTCTCGATACGTGTTATTTATCCTAATATTAGCTTCTTTAACATCTGTTGTTCCTGTTTGAGAGAATATCTTATCATTCTTTACAAAGCTTGTATCATCTACTGTTTTTACTGACAAAGAACTATTTAAGTAAGGTCTAGAGTCAGCTCCAGGTATCTCATCAAGCTCTGGATACCTACCAAATTTATCTACAAATGTAGATACAAAAGCATTAAATTTAAATCCAGAGAGCCCAGACATCTTTAACAATGTCTGGTACTCTACTGAATTTTTATTAAGACATACTGCCATAAAATTAACAAGGATTGTCTAATAATTGAGCTATGATTGCAGAATATTGTAGACTATCAACAGTTTTAACATTCATACCATCAACAACTCTAGTTACATAAGGTACATCTAAGTCTGATTCAGAACCACCTAAGGATTCAGCCAGTTTAACTAAAGTCTCTCTACTATAAGTTTTACCCCTATAGCTTATAGATTTTAGATTCCTATCAACATCAAGATTAATCACAGAGTTTGAGTCAATTCTTATGTTATGGTCATTATATATATCCGCAACATCCCAAGGATTAGTGTAGTTAGTATTCTCAATAACTCTTGTATAATCCTCTAGGTTTGGTCCATATTGATAACCTCCCATATCCCCACTGTCATAATCATCAGATACAAAATCCATATAATCAGAATCATATTCAAAATCCCCATCTACCTCCGGATTATCCATTGAATTAGACTTCCTAACAAATAAGTGATATTTCATATTAGAATCATCATAACTTCTAACATAATACTTAGATGAATAGTTAGTATCTTCAATAGGAGCACACCATTTTAGAGCTTCGTCATAAGTGAAGTCTACCCCCTCAACTAACATTGAGTTAGAATCAAGTACAGACGTAAACTTATGAAACTCCTCTATTAATGGAGAGGATTTTGTTCTGATAATATCCTCAAAGATAGTAGTTAAAGAACTTTGAGATACAGTGTTATTAAAGTTTATTAGATTATAATAGAAGAACAGGTCTGTCAATGGATACCCTTGATATGTTGGAGCACCTTGTAATTGGTTAAAGGCTCTCTTATACCTATTAAAACGCTCTACCTCCGAACCAGTCTTTGGTAACATATTAGTTGGCAAAGAATATACGAATGCAGCGTTACCACTAAGGGTTCTATCTAATCTAGTTGGACTTAAAGATTGAATAAATTCATTAGGTTCTATATCCTTTAATTCAGGAATTACCACAGAATCCATCCACATTTTAAATGACTCATTACCCCATCTTGTTCCTAACATAATAGGAGTATTACCTTGAGTAGTAAATGTGTTACCAATACTATTCATAATAGTAACACCAGCTGGGATTGTAATTACCTTCTCAGAAGTTTTCATCCAAGTGTTCCTAAGAGTCATGTCACAGAATGACTGTAACTTCTTATAAACATTAGACCTTTCTTTACTACTGTAGAATCCACCGCCCTTAATAATTCTAGGACCTAAATCCCTCATCATTCTATACTTGGACATAACCATATACTTGCTTTCTACATCCATATGGAAGGCTTTCAAATACCCTCTATAGTGAGGTACAGACCATGCTGCATCCAATACGTTGAAGGAGTGCTTTAATCCTCCATACAGAGAGATTAAAGTGCTTCTATATTCCTCATCAGACATAAATTTACTAAAGGAGATTCTATATGGATTGTCAGTATTATTAGTTAGATTTCTTAGCTTTGCTATAACATCAGAAACCTTCATAATCATTCCGTCAACCATTACAGTACCCTCTTTCTCTTCAGCTGATATTTCCTTAATTCTATCTTCAAAGATTCCTTCGAACTTATCAATAAATTTAAGGGAGTCTTCAACACTATTAGAGAGACCTTGATTGAGGGCATAGATACCTCTCAATCTGCCCATTTCAGATGCACCTTGGACTAGCTGTTTGATTGAATCAATAACTCTGTATTGAACCCCTTCTGAGTTAGTGATAATGTCATTGTTTATCGTATTAACAAACCTGATATAATCAGATAACTCTTCTAAGAATTTATACATTGAGACTTTGTTCATAGATACATCCATAGACTTGATTCTCTTTCTTAAACTATCAATCAATTCATGACCTTTAGATAGGTCGGAGAGCCTATATTGTAGCATTTTACCTATTACAAAATCAGATGCATCTGTCCCAGACCCAAACTCACTCTTTAGTATAGAAATAAATTCTGGGTCTAATTCCCCAATACTTGGACCATTCTCAATATATCTAATAGCACTAGTAATTGACATACCAGCCTTTCTATTAAATACATTAGAATCCATGAGCTTAGAGAGTATACGAGCAGTTCTGGACATCATAGCTCCAGCTAAATCCTTAAGAGGAATTCCAATCGCTGTACCGTAAGTATATAATCCCATCATATTAGGTCCGGCATTGATTTTAGCCAATATCGGGTCTTTAGCATTATCAGTTGCAGCTGACATCAATGCTGAGAATACTAGCTTAGCATCTGTATCATTGTCTACACTTTGTAATGCATCTAATACTTCAAGATTACTTATGGATTCGGGACTATCAGTATACGAATTGGCTAGCAATCTGAATCTACTACCACAAATAACTCTATTAAATAGTAGACCATATTGTTTCATTGGGTTATTACTATTTAATGTGGCATTATTGTAGTAAGTTAGACCATCAAATACCTTAATGGCAGATGCAACTATACCAACATTCTTCTTACCAGATTGAAAGTCATACATGGACTCATACTTATTTACTACATTACCTGGAGTAAATTGTAGAGTTCTCTGACCTTCTGTTGACCCTTTAGCTATATCCTTTAGCAGGGCTACAGCATCATCAATAGATGATTGTGACTGCATTAAGTTAATAGGATTATCACTAATCTTAAACATATAAGAGGATATGAAATTCTTAATCATATCTTCGGGATTGCTAGAGTTCCTTACATATAAGTTATGTCGGTCAATCAGTTCCTTGATTTTATCAAATGGAAGATTAGAACCTTTAGGAATATATAGCTTACCACCATTCCTCTTAACCATTCTTAAGAAATTCGATAGAGATTGTACCGAACCTAAAGAATTGTCCAAGTCATATTCTGGTAGAAATACTACTTCTGAACCGTTAAAGTTAAACAATTTACCTGAACCTACAAAATCATGCGCCCAATTAGTTAATGATGTATCATCAGCTTCAACTAATTCTAGCTCTTTATTTGTAGGGAATGGAAGTTTCTCAGATTCGGCTAGAGCATTCTGAGAACTTAAATTAAAGTAAGGACTCCATCCAACATATTTACCTGTTCTGTCAAATGAATGACCTAATAAGGAAACCTTGTCAATATCCAAGTCAGAACCTTGTAACCAGAACTGGAAATAATTTACATAGGCGGAGTTTGTGTCTGTTTCATCAAATCCTACTACTCTCATTGGCATGAACGATTGCATAGACTGGGCAGGAATACGAGCAGCTAAGACGTCCAAAGATTTAATAAAAGACGTATGCAGTTCTGCAGCAGCATCTCTTATAGCATCAATGTTTGAGTCTTCAATTTTAGCTCTAGGATTAGTTCTCAATTTATCAATACTCTCAGAATATAGCCTGTTTACATAAGTTATAATGTCAGTAGGGTTACTCTTACCTATATATTTAGCAAACCTGCTAGCTACTTTGGATTTAGAATCCAGTATAGGTTGAATAATCTTACTAACTTCTTCACTTGTGGCAGCACTATTAGATACTCTGATAGTATGATAGTTGAAAGAATCAATATAGAATTGGGTATTGTTGGTAACAATTATCTCATTACCATTAGCATCTACATATACCCTATCAGATTCATCAGACAGTCTGTGTAGCTTCTCTCCAGAGCTATTAACTCTGTAAAGTTTAGCCCCATCCCATCTAGTCTCAATTTCTATAGGAGTTAGACGAGTGTTCTTATAAACTCTCTTATCAACTAAGTATACGTGTTTGCCGTTTAACCTCTTCAATTCAATATCAAAATCAGCATCACTAACCTTACTTTCCCAGTTAGATAACATTCTCTTTAGGAAGAACGTATCATCATTCTTGATAGTAGATAGACTATCCCCCCTCTTCAATCCAAATCTACTTGCATAGATTTTAGGCATTATTAACTCAAATGGTTGAGTTTGAAGAGAAGACTTGTCAACTTGTACTGTCACTCCGTTAATGACTACAGTATCTAGTTTACCGTTACTTACTGCTCCAAGGGCATTTTGGAGTTCTCTTCTTAGCAGTATCTTCTCTTGAGGGTCAACAGTAGCGTATAGTGATTTAACTACATCTAAATCCCACATATTATAAAGGTTGCCCTGAACATCTCTAAATGTGAAATTATATGAGGCTAAATCTCTACCAGCAGTAATGTTTTCAACTATACGGAAGTCTTTGTCAGCTAGCCTGCTTTCCAAATCCCAATATTGTTGAGGCGTTTCTATAAACTCAGTACTGGTAATCCCATCTACCGTAATTGTATAGTACCTACCAAGCTTCAGTTCAGATAAGTTAGTTATAGGTTTAGAATTGTATAATTCTTGTAACTTTTGAATTTCTTCATCATTATTAAAAGAGTCATACATTCTATCTCCATATAACTTCCAAATCTTATGAGAGGGATTTAACACTGCAAGGCTACCATTAAATTTAAGTCTAATAGCCGCCTTAGTAAGTGTGGCAGAAATAGAAGAGAAGATTCCATTAAAAACACTAGGATTACTATATGGAATTGTACCTTCTACATTCTTATAGGTTATTAACTTACCCGCCCTAGAATCTTCTATTAGAGTATCCATAACAGCTTGCATTAGATTGCCGTCCCTACTTGTACTATTCTGGATAGATTTAACTATAGTAGATATGATTGCATCCTTGAACTTGGATGCATCTTTAGTGTCTACATACTGTTCAAATCCTTCAACATAGTCATTGATTCCGGCTTCTGATAGTGCAAACATAGCCTCATAAACTTCTCCAGCTTGTTCTGTAGTATAACCCCTCGAAGCCAAAGCATTGATTACTTGAGTCATAATTGATAAAGTAGATTCATCAGCAGTATGCTCTGCATCTAACTGAATACCAATATCATCAGTTCTAAACTTCATTGTCAAGTATGGGTTATCATCAAAATAAGCATGTTTCAGGTTTACGTTGGCTGCCCCTTGCTTAATAGCACCAGCGGTTACTACATACTGAATAGAAGACCATTTTAGAGGTTGGTACACATCTGATTGAGAGACAACTGAGTCCTTCAGTTTAATCCCCACACCGTTAACAGCTTTGACTACATTTCTTACTGAAACCTCAGACGGAATTAACCCATCTTCAGATTGTGAATAAGACTTCCATCCTCCAAACATTTGGAATAAACCAAAGTTGTTTGTAACAGGATAGAGTGTAGTTCCACTGTTCGTAACCCTAGGAGCTTCCCCTGGTTTGGGGGTAATCTCAGCAGGGAGTTGTTTCACTATAGTACCATCAGGCTCTACTTCTGACTTAATTATCATATATGTACCATCCTCTGGCATATAGGTGATACTATTAATCATGTAGAATTTACCATCTGTTCCCTTATAGTAAACGTCTTCGTAAGATATAGGATTGCCTTGGAAATCTACAAGCACATTATCATTAAATAATACTCCTTCGAATTCCCAATTCTTACTCCACATCTTCTTAACCATCCTTTGTAGGAATTTGCTGTTACTCATGGTATAGTTAGTAAGGGCGAATGTGGCAGTTTTGATAATACCTCCAGTAGCACTTCCTTCTTTATAAAAATGCACAAAAGGTTTCTTATCAGCACCTACTTTAGCCCCACCAAGAGAGTTATTCTCCAAATACATTGTTTCAGGAGATGCAAATGTACTACCATCATATTGTTTAACCCCATGCTCATCATGGTCCCCCATAGGATTATAGGTAGGAGCAGTATCATCCTCGATAACGGCAATAGTATATTCAGGTAATATTCCATTTATTAAGCCTTGGCTCATAACCTGCTTAGCAGCTGTGTCTGATACATTTCTCTTATGCTGAGCAATATACCTTGCAGCCTCCTCAACTAAATCATTAGGACTAGCTGTGGCTTTCTTCGCGGGATGATTAGCATGAGTACCTACAGTAGTTAGAACATACTCTTGACTAAGAAGATAATCTATTACATTAAATCTAGCTAAGTCAGGATGAAGTTGTAACTCACCACCTCTAAGTTCTAGGAACTTAGAGAAACTAAATCCGGGACTTCCCCAATTATAAGATATTCCATTCTCAGTGTAACCTCCAATAGAATATAGGTCAGACCATTTAGTAATATCAAAAGTTTTACCAAAGTTGGTATACTTAGCTAATATTACCCGCTTAGTAGAGAATTTTATCCAATCTTTATTCTTAGCTAGGTAGGCTACTTCGGGAGTGGTAAGTGCATTACCTCTCTCATCAGTAGTTTCAATTGTAAAATCATTATCAAGTAAGTCAGTTAATAGTTCTACCTCCTTAATTCTCCAGAAGTCGTCACTATTGGTTAACTTGCCAAATACCTCTTCCACATTAAGTCCAGCCCTGGTAAAATACTCAGGATTAAACCTATTAGTAAGGGATATTAGTGTTCTGTTAAATGAAAGAGTTTTACCTCCCTGGAATGATACCTCGTCTTTAATCTCCAATTCTGGACCTCTAACCACATTCTGATAAACCCTTAATACTTCTTCAAGTACCTTCCTAGAATCATTTCCATAAACGGTATTCACTTCTGCGAAATTAGTCATAGGATTAAATACAGGAATTATTCCCTTACTTGCTAATAAGGGATATTGAGTCGGGTTGTTGAACACTAAAGAACTGTCTATGCTCTTAAGGGCAGAGTTTAATCTCTCCCATTCAAAGGTTATGGAGTTTATTATCTTTGCATAACAATCCCCAAGCTCTTTATTAATAATAGCTATGGTCTCATCTTTAGTTAATTTATTGAAGGGTTTACCTAGAGGGCTGAGGGCGTTCAGATTTTCAACCATGTGGAACAAAGTAGACTTATCTGAGATAACAGAAGGTAAGAAGGCAGCATCTGTATTTCCAGCAATATTACATAAATAATTACTTACAAATGCAGTATAGAAGGATTCTGACATATTAAAATCAATATGCTTCTTACTATCAGTCCTACCTTTATACTCTCTCGATACCACCATTCCTCTATGCAAGAATGTATTATTCAGAAGGGATAATCCATTAGTAGCGGAATTCATATTCATACACTGATTTGTCCACTGACTTCTGTAGTTAGTACCAAGCATTGACATAGCAACTCCAGATAATGCACGACCTTCTCCGTCCCTGTTTATACCACTAACATAAGCATCTGTAGTCATAGCATAGGCAGCAGCTAAATCCTCCATTACTGGTACATAGCTAGGAAGTAGAACACCAATATCCTTAGCCCCTCTTTTTATAGAGGTTAGGTTCTCAGTTCCAAATACCTCCTCTTGCTTTCTTCTAAACTCCTGTGTACTTGTTTCTTTAGGAACCAAGTTATGAGAGAAGTAAGAGTTAAAGAATATGCTAGTACTAAGTTGAAGTAGGTCACTAATTGCTGCATCATATTGAATGTTACCATTTTTCGTCTTTAATGCAAGATAGCTTTCAACTAATGGTCCATCAGAAACAAAGTCTAAATATAAGAATTCCTTGAAGAATTGAAGAGCCTTATTCCAATCTTCCTCACCGTTAAATGAAACTAATGCTTTACCGTCTCTTGATATAGAGAAGGCATTAGACCTCTTCGCTTTTGGATTGAATTGAATAGACACATTCAAGTCTGGTATATGGAATCTGAATACAGAAATGGTCTTCACACCTTCCTTGGGGTCTGTAACCTTATCTTCCTCATATCTGGGATTATACTTAGCAATCATTGATTCATACTTAGTAGGGGCTGTAACGCTCAATGCAGATGAAATATTTCTTTCAAGTTGATTCCTTAATTGCCTGTTAAGATTATCCCTCAAAGTTGCTCTAACTATATCCCCATCCTCATTAACTCTATATTGCACAAAATCAAGAGGACTAGCAGTTGCCACTAATTGGCAGATAAAGGAATAGTAGTTAGTATCAAGAACATTGTTCTTATAAATCCCAAATAAGGAGTGTGCATCACTACTAAAGATTCCTTGCCTCAATGAATAAACTAAGTTCTTTTCTATACTTCTAAACCCTCTAAGTAGCTCATAGTTGCTGTTAAAGAATGAGTCATCACACAACAATTCAAATAGTGCATGATAGTTCTCAAGCACGTTACCTGTGCTAGCTGAGGATAATAATGTATAGAAAGATTTACCTTCAATAGAAGAACGCAAATGTTCAAACTGAGGATATTTAAGGAAGAACATCCCATCAAATGTAAGAGAAGAATTGTGAATATCAGGAGAGTTAGTTAAACTCTTGATTTTAGATATAATATAGTTAAATGCGTCTAGTTTAACCTTCTTATCTGCAATCGGAGTACTATTTCCCCAAGTGTATATAGGAGAAGTCTCAACTAATAGCTTAGTTATGTCCGACACATGGTCATTCATATTTACATCTTTCTCCTTATCTCCCCAATTCCTACTATTGTTGGCTCCTGTACTTATAAGAGAATATCTATCTTCTGCACTATACTTAGGATAGTTCTCATTAATCTTCAAGACTTTCCCTAGTTTAGAACTAAGTAAATCATCAAAGTGATTTAGAATAACTAAACTATTATATGCCTTAATAAACTTCTTGTCAATAATTCTATTCCTAGAATATATCTTTCTAAGTTCATCAGCGGTAAAGTGTGAATGATGGAGGAATCTTTCTCCCACAGCATTTAACTCTCCTACGGCATTTAGATATACTCCATCCTTCCACATAGTAAGATTAGACAGTTTCTCTAGAGTGTCCTGCACATCTTCTGATGGAAGTTTAGAATATGCATCCTTTAGATAGCCAACCACGTCTTGTAATAGAGTTTCTTGGTAATTCCTTAAGGCTTCATTAATTTCATGCTCAGTCTTAATTACCTTACCAGCTTCCCTATCCACAAGAAAACACTTAACTATATTATCAGTAACACTAGCTTCCATTGCTGAGGCAATTTCAGTTGCAGTACCATAATTAGTTACTATAAATCCTCTAATCCTTTGTTTTGCATCAGCGTTACCTTCAGGGTCATCCAGAGCATCCAACTTGGTAGGATTCTCTTCAGCAGTATCATCAATGTTACTACTTTGACCGGAAAGATAGGTAGTCATGTTGGTTGGAACTATATCATGCAATACTGGAGCAACCTCCATAACGAATGCATCAATAAAATCTGCAAGGTCGGAGAGGGACGTAATATCGTACCCCTCTCCTATCTCTTTCAGACTATTAATAAACATCGCCTTTCTACTAAATTCGTCTTTCTCCTCCCAGATTTCTTCCAGTGTGTCTTGTAATACATCCTGTAAGTCTAAGTTAGAGTCATTCTTGTTAAATTTACATTTACCCATGATTATAATTTAATTTTTATAGTTATTGGACATGAATTGTCAGTAGTGTTTAGACGAGCCTTTTCATCTTGCTTAGATTGTAAGAAATTTACCAAATTCTGAAGCATATCCTTCTGAGAACCTTCGAATTGGTCAATCTCCTCACTCATCCTTTTTATCATTTTAGAAGTTGCTCTCATAGCATTAACTTCCTTATTAAATGCCTCCACACCCTTCGCAGATTGCACCTTACCAAGTGTAGCAAAGTTAAATACGCTAAGGATGTTCTTATATTCGGCTACTTCCTGTAATGAGCTTACCGAGAATACAGCAAGTTGAGTCCCAGTAGGAGCACTTGTCTGTTTTATTAGAGTAATCTCATTGTTATTCAGGTTTAGCTCTGCATTAAAGATTTCATTCCCCAAAGTTAAGGTAAATTTGTGAATATTTAAACTTAATTGGGAAATATCTGAAATGACAGAGTTAGACACATCAAGGTTAGATGGTTTAGTACTTATATAGACGTCAGAACCAATAGGTATTACTAGATGATTTGTCTTTCTATATGCATCTAAAACCTGCTCCTTAGACAGTGTTTGTAGAGTATCTACATCCATTTCTGACATAACTGAAGCAGATGCCTTGATGTTCATTGACCTAAAGATAGTATCAGCTGTAGGCTTAGGGGTTACTCCTATACGAGAGTTTCCAGCTAAATACCTACTATTGTCTCTACTACCTTTAAAGTTACCATTGTTAGTCATCTTGTTGACTATTGTTTCTAGTAATGGGTTTACGTTACCATAGAACGAAGGGCTATCTATCTTACCATTAACCATAAATGGATTATTATCAATAGAGTAGTTACCTGTATCATAAACTGCATCTAGAGCAATAGTGTCTGTAGAAGACTTACTATATTGTATATTGTAGAATATTCCATCAATCTTATTTTGACCTAATATATGTTCTATAGAACGTAAATTAAGTTCCTTAAATATTCTACTAGTATTATCTGCGTTTGGAGGATATACAGAACCTAATAGATAGTTCTGAAGGGCTTGTCTAGCAGTAATGTTTCTATTTAGCCCTTTAATATCAACAAGACCATTAAGGATTTCCATTTGGGCTTTAACATCTCCCTCTGCGCTATCAAGTTTACCTACCAACTTCATTATACCATCGTATGCAGTAGTATTGTAGTTTAGGTCACTTGTCTCATAGCCAGGTTGAGCTGATAATATCTTTATAATCCTGTAGGCAGTAAAGTCATTACCTATCCTCTTAATAGAGTTCTTATCTCCAGAAACAATGCTTAGTAGATTATCAAAATACTCCTTAACTGATGCTTTAGGAGGAACAACATAAACTAACTTCACCTTCTTCTCCAAAGAACTATCCTCTAATTGTCTATAGTAGTAATTCTCCAATTCTGCACCACTAAGCATTATATCATTACTAACAAGTACAAATGGGTGTCCAGGCTTGGCAAAGTTTACGGTTTTATTTCCAAATGAGTAAACTCCCTTAGGAGATAATTTTACCTTAGAAATAGAAGTGCCAGGAACCTTTGATAATTCATCAAGGGTTATCCATTTACCATCATATTTCAAATGGTCATTGTATTCATAATCAGAACCCTTAAGAGCATTAGTAATTGTCGGTCCTTGAGATTTAAGATTATTAGCCAATGTCCAATTTGCATCCTCCACGTAAAATACACCATTAGAGTTAAAGGTATATACCTTTAAGAAGTTAACTAAGGCATTTCCTCCTTCAATAGACGGATTAGCTTGAATAAATTTAATAAGTTCATTAAACTTATCAAACATAGGAGCACTAGGATTCCTTCTAGAAATCTCATTATATTCCTCTTTTATTGCCTTGAATTTGTCATTCTTAAATACAGTTAGAGGGTTAGGTAATATAGCTAAAGGTAGCTCTAACATATCATTAGTGCCTTCCCCTATAATGATAGATAGTGTCTTTAGCTTAATATTCTTACTTTCTTCATCCTCAGAGAATATGTAGCTTAAAGATTCTGAACCTGTATCCTTTCTAAATCTTCCCCATTCTGCGTTATTGAACGTACTTGCAGAACTCTTAAATGCAAATGTACAATACACATCATCTCCGAGACCTAGAATTGCCTTTATCTTCCTGGTAAGCTCTCCCTTATCAGCTGTATTGAATATAACACTCCTTAAGTTACCTATGGTCTTATCAAATGTTTCTTTGTTTTTTACTCCAGGTAACTTATTCAAACCGAAGTAGCTATCTAACCTTTTACTATTCTCTGGGGTTACTATCAGGTTTCCATCCTTATCAAATGAAGTTCCTGACTCAAATGTGGGGAATGTGTACATTAATAAGTCAAGAACAGATTCAGTTTTAGTGCTGGAAACGTGATTAGTTCCAGTTGTAGGTACTGGAGGTGGGGTTGTATCTTCGCTAGAAGCAAGGGTCTTATCCTTTATATCAGCCTCAGTGGGAAGTCCATTGTTAGTAATAATGACCTGCTTCTTAGTTCCATCATCCGTTACAGTCGTTACTACCTCAGAAGTCAGTCCAGCTTCAGGTACTACGGTTACAGAAGGAATAGTGGCATCCTTTTCCCTCTTAACCAATTTAGTAGGTTTATTATCTAAGGGAAGTTTATCTAACATATCCCTCCTTTCAGAAGAGAATGTCTTGATTCCATCTTTGGACAGTTCACTAACACTAGTAGAAGGGTCTTGGATAGAATTTAATAGATTCGAATTGTTAGTCTTATAGCTATCCTTAGTGTGAAGAACAATGCTACCCTGTATTGCTCTAGAGATTCCAGTATAAAGGTCGTCCCAATATTCCTCGTTCTCTAAACCAGCTGAATCGTCAATTATATAATACTTACCTTCAAGTCCTTGTGAAGAGTTACCTTGTTTAAAGTCTACTCTATCCTTATAAGTAGCACTAGAAAGTAATTTATATATCTCAGTATCAGTATCATAATAGATAAATCCAATCTTTTCATCTGGATTCATACTATTAATCATTAGGTCAATGTCTTTCTTTACCAGCTCTATACTATACGGTGCAGAATTTCTCAGGTCATTTATATTATAAACCTTAGTTCCAAACAACCCAGAATCATCCTGATAGTAATGCATTGACACATCTGAATCGTAGTTATTACTCCTTAGTTTTGGTAGGATACTCTTAAGGTTATTGATATTAATTGTTACTTGCTGGTTGTTAGACCTCATAGATACTCCCAGTTTAGGACACCTTATAAAGTTACGGCGAGCTAACTGTATTGTATTTCTAACATTCTTCCCTTTATAGTCGATAAGATGCCTTCCAATAGCTTTACTTTGGTCAAAGTCCCCAGCCACAATAACTGGAATTCCATACTTCTGTGCAAATCTATTAACTAAATCCATATCAACTACAGTGTATCTTGACACCTCATCAATAAGGATTAGAGATGGAGCTTCCGAGATTTCATTTATCTTGAAGTTTGACCTAGTAATAAAGTTATCGTCAAAATATATATCTCCATCATCAATTATAGACACTGGAATATCTTCCTCGGAAGATGGGTCTACTTCTTTAGATGATTTCTGAGGATAATCTTTGAAGTCTTTCCATTCCTGGGTTACCCTCTTCATAAGATGCTCTCTATCCAAAGTGGTAGCAGAATCAAGATTTAAATCGGCTTTTAAGCCCTTAGCACTATCTTCAGTGGCATGACCAATCCAAACACTTTTCAAAACTTCTGGATGGTATTTCTTTAGAAGTACTATAAGGTTATTAAATACGCCAGTAGTCTTACCACTTCCAGGAATACCCTCAATAAAAGTTACTCTAGAGAATCTTGGAGCAACTGAAGAGTCAAGTACCAATTCTCTAATGATACCTGGGGCATATTTCCACTCAGAATCAGTCATAGATGCTGCATAGTTCTTTAGGGAGGTATTTACAGCATCACAGAACTTATCAATCATACCTCCGTTAAGAATTGAAGCATATCCCAAATAAGTAGCTAACTCTTGAGTAGGTATAGGAGCAATCTTATCACTAATAATAGACCTATATTCTCCATAGAAGTCAGATGCCTTAACAGCAGCTCTAGAGGCAATATACCAAACCACTGCATTATCGTCTATATTAGTTGACTTGGAACTTAATGATTCTACATCATCACTTATAGTAATTAAGCCAAAGTTGTCTACGCTAATAAGCTTAGACAGTGCTTCTGGGTCATTAACCTTATCACTATTAGCTTCAAAGAAGTTATATATAGCATCATCAAGTTTTACCATCTCTGATTCTACCTGAAACCTTTCCTCCCTATTAAGGCTTATCTTCTTGGCAGCTGATATTTCTTCGAGTTTACTTAGACTGCTTACTGTCCCCTCAAACTCAGCTTTACCTGCCCAATCATTAGGAATGTTAAGAATAAAGCTCTTTATTCTGTCATAGATAAGTATATTCTTATTATTTGCGGTTCTTGTTTGTTCTCCTAACTTCTGAGCATTATTTGCAGCTATTATCTTTTGGAAGGTTTTAAGACGTAACTCAATACCTTCTAGGTCCTGCATCATTGCATCAGCCACATTAGACTGTAATTCTGCTAGATTAGCCTCTGAATCTAATTCGTTTATAGTAGTATTCATACCATAAAGATTAGATAAATCAGCGTTGTCTACCCTAGCACTAAGTAATTGAGCCTTAAATATATTAATCACTGAAAGAGCTTCAGTAATCTGGTCAAGTCTCTCATTATTTAGGTTAAAGTTGGACAAATCATCCATATGCTCCCTTAACGAAGCATCAGTTTCTTTAAGAATATTAGATACCTTTACGTCAGAATCAGTAGTACTTAATGAGAATTGGTCTAAAAGTTCAATGATATTAGAATGCTGCAACTTATCAATTTGAGCTTTAGCATCTTCTATCTTGGTTGCCTCTATATAGCTTGCATCATCTCCATACGTTTCTGCTTGGTTAATAAAATACCAGTATGCAGAATCTAAAGTGCCGTTTAATACTCTTTTCAATTCTGGATTAATATAACCTTGGTTCACAATAGGCTTAACAATAGCATCTATATGTGATGTTAAGAATTTACTAACAAACTTGTTATATTGCTCAGATTGAACCTCCATCGTATAATCTTCAGTTATTGGAGTATTTATTATGTCAGTAAATGTTGCCTTCTCTGATTCAGAACCTAAAGTGGTTAGCAGAGGACCAATAATACCCATTGATGAGTGTATATTGAACTCAGCCATATCTTCTACAAAGGATTCAGAGTCCTTGTTCTCATTAAGATGCTTGACATACCTATTTAGTCCGGTCTGTAAGATACCTAAAGTAGAGTGTAAGTTTTCATCAAGACTCTCGTAGTACTTTAGACTGTGGTTTTGGAATAAAGGTGCAACAACCTTAGCTATTGATTTATGAATTGAGGCAGCAGTACGTACTGCATCTTTGAATCCTGAATTCTTCCATCCATCATACTCTTTTGATATTTCCTCTAATTCATTCTTAGGAATGTCAGTTACCTTTTTACCAGTTTTGTTCTCAGCATACTGTATAAGAGTTGGGGCTAAGTAGGCACTACTAACAGCAGTTGACATCTCAAATAGAGCATCATAGATGAGCTGAGGGGCTAAATCTCCTTTCATATATGCCTCCTTTCTCTCTACTGCTGCCTTTAATTCACCTTCTATTCTACTTCTCTCAGTCTTAGTAGATTCATCTCCATTCTCCTTTACCTGAGCGTCGGTAGGTCCACCATTATCCATACGCTCTTGGGTTCCACCCAGTCCGTTAAGTTGATTGGTTAAAGTTACAATCTTCTCACAAACACTGTTGTAGTCTTGTAAGTAGCTTGCAGCCACTCTACTATTCTTAAGAGCAGAGAATCTTAAATCATTAAGAGTTTGTGTGTCTAGAAATGCATCATCACTAATGGTTGCGCCTTGTGCAGATAAAGTATTAGTAATAAACTTGGCTATTCTCCTGACCTCGGATTTAGCAGCTAGGTCTTGGTTGTCAGTATCAGTACCTTGTGCCCATACCTTTCTTCCGCCTACTCCATCTACAAGTTTAGTGGCAGATAAGTACTTATTACCTAATTCCATCTTGTCTACCATCTTTAGGAAATCACCCATCTTGCCATTTCTAGCCATATATACTAGTTGTTGCATAGCTTGCTCATTATTCATCTGACCAAGCTGCCTAGCTTCTCTAAGGTTAGGTAAAGCATCAAACATAGCACCACCTAGCATACCTCCTACAAATGACATACCATATCTGTCGAACATATTGTCCCATGCTTGTAGTGGCTGTGTATCACTACCAGCTAACCACATTCCTAGATTAGTAACTGATTTAGCGAAGTCATACATAACCTCTTCAGATACTTCCTCTATACCTTCCCCAAGAGCATTGGCGGCAGTAGCTTTAAGTCCACTTTTACCCACAGAGTAGTTAGCTTGAGCAACATCCTTTCCGAGCTTGAATATCTTTTTCATCCACTCAACTTTTTGGACTTTAGAGCCGTTATCAATAGTCTTTCTTGAACCTTTTGTCAAAGTTTTGACTACCTGCTTCATCTGCTCCTTATCCATCCTAAGTTCAGGAAGTATCCATTCTCCTAACCTACTATTAATAATAGCATATTCTCCTGCAGCATATCCTAATGTAAGTAATGCAGCTTCTAGGTCGTTAGCACCCTGTTCCTTAGCTTCACCATAAGCATCTTGAACTGTAATACTAGTCATGTAAGCCTTAGATAGAAGTTCTCCTATCTTGTTGTAGCCCTTCATGTAGTTCTCTAGGTCATTCTGAGCTTTAAATGTATTGACTGCTTTTAATTCTTCAAAGTATCTTAAATCTCCAGCCTTTGGAGTTGCTACTTTAGCTTTTAGATAGCTATCAAGGTTTACATATTTAGCTTGAAACTCTTCTAGCTTTTTCATTTGGGCAGCCTCGGTAGCCATATTCTCCCCCTTAAATAGGGCAGGTGCGTATTTAAATATCCACCTCTGCTCATACATTTGCTTGAATACATCACCAGCCAGATTAATGAAGTTCTCCATAGACCATGCGTTATTCTGACCATACTCAGAAGTTGTAGGTTCTAAGGACTTAGTAAATCCTTCTACAGCCGATAGAAACTTATTATCACTGCCAGAGAATACTTTACCCAGAGTAGCTAAAATCTTAGTGGTTTCTAAGGCAATACCAGCACCTATATACCAAGGACTTATCCCAGGAATGAACATAGGAAGGATTGAGACAGCGTTACGGGCTAAGGAGCCAACAACACTTTTATCGAGTCCGTCTGAGTCAAAGAAGTCATATTTATTGATTGCAGAACCATCTGTGGTTAGAGTATTTAACTTTGAAAGAACTCGTCTTCCATACACATCTCTACCGTCTAGGTTCTCATAATAATATGTACCATTCTCGTTTAGTTTCAATTCCCCCTTCTTATGTTGAACCTTCTCTTTGGTTACTGGGTCAATATGCTCCCCATCTTCATCCCATTGAGCCATAACTCTAGTATCCCAGAAGTCAGTCCAGAATGAATCATTAGGGGAATCATGCCATACTGGATTAGCTCCATTAGCTACACTCATAGGGTTAGCTAATACTTTCTGAGTTTGGGCAGCCTCATCAGCTGACATAGTAGGAGCGTCTAATAGATTTAATCTTCTAATACCCCTTGTCTGCCTTAATGGGTTAACTTCTCTGGACAGATAAATATCTGGACCCTTCCTTCTTTGCTCAGGTTCAGCGAATATATTATCTCTATGGAATGTAGCCTGACTTAAAATATCTTCTTGGTAGGATTCATCAGCCAATTGATTATAAGTCTCAGCCATGTATTTATATACATTATCAAACTTAGCTTCATCAAATTTACCATCAGTTTGAAATGCAGGATTATCTTGAATTTGGGGAATGTTCTTATAAACACTTGCATCTGCTAATGAAGTGTTAGTGGCATCTAATCCTATTGCCTTAAAATCAGAGATAGAAAAGGTAGGATTAGACACTCTATTTAACAGCCAATCATTTTCCTTTGTATTTGTCATATTACTAGATTTTATAGTGTAGATAGTGAGGGACTTGGCACGTAAGTTTGCAATCGTTGCTTCTGTTGTTCTTTAGCTTCTATATCCATAGCATCATTACCTTGTATCGTAGGATAGTGCCCAGAGCCAAGTGAAGCATTAATAAGATTCTGTCTTACTGGTATATACACAGAACCAGAGTATACATTATTACCACTGGAGAATATGCCAGGCTGACTCATCTTAAATGATGCATCAGCAGCCTTTAATATTCTCTCTATACTTTCCCTTTCATTAATGTCAGTTACTTCACTAAGAGTATCATCCATTGTTGGGTCTTCTACGAATGCAGACTCATCTGCTGAGGCATCTAATACGGCGAATCTTCCATAGGCATTGGTATTTATTTGTCCATTAATGTACTTATATGGCAATTTATACTTAGCATAGATTTCATTTTTCTGAGCTTCATCCTTTATATCTCCTTCTCTAATCTCATTCTCAGCCAACTCTAATCTCTTTAATGAATCAATATCGGGCTTAAGCACCCCAGATTGTAATGCTTGTGTGTCAACAGGAAGGTCAACTGCAACTACATTAGAGCCATCTATAGCAACTCTACTTCTCTGAGATGAGTTTAATAACTGACCCCCCATCGTAGCATTCTTAAAGTCTAGAACTCCAGAGAATGTACTCCTTGCAGCATCCTCTAATGTAGCACTTCCTATAGTTTTACCAGAAGTATCAACTAATGGTGCACTATTGCCTGGTAGATTTAAACTATACGAATTTCCATTATTAATTTTATGGTTTTTAACCTCTCCTAGCCCAAGTAGGAATGCTTTGGCAGGGTCTGTAATGTTATTATCCCTACCACTACCTGATGTTTTAGCCTTCCCGCTAGCATCCATCTTCTCTTGTAAATCAAGTTTTAAGGTATGTTCTCCACTTAATGCCGATTGGGTTAGAGACATTAATAATTTTTTAACACCTTCCGCAGAGTTATCTCCTAAATACATAGCTGCCTTAGCTTGAAGAACAGTTCTCATATTCTTAGGTAGAGAGGTTAATAGATAGCCTAATGCCTGATTAGCCTGAGCTTGCTGGGATTTATCCATGCTGGACATTTTATAAAGTCCATCTACAGACATTCCAGATAGGTCTTCTCTACTAGGCTGTAAGGCAGCTAAATACTCCATTCCTTTTAATATTCTGCCAGATTGCTGACCTACATATCCCTCCCTTGACATTGAAGTAGTTCCTAACTTATTAACTACAGATTGTATATATTCGGTTATCTTAGGGATACCTACTGCATTACCTATAATACTTGTAAGGTCAGTATTAAAAGCGGCATTTATACTATTAGCACGATAATTAGCCAGCTCTGAATTAGTCAAAATCTGTTCTGAATTAAGGTCAACATCATTTAGTGATTTCTTCTGTAGTTTACCCTCAGCATCAACGGTAATTACATGACCTCCGTCAGTTACAGCAATCTCGCCAAGCCCTCCATTTTTGTCAGCCTGGGTCATAGCATTCTTAAATCTTTCATTCTCCGCCTTTATTCTTGGGAGCATCTTTAATATAGTCTTATATTGTACAGTAGCATTATTACTAAACGGATTCTTGTATATACTATCTGAGAATATACCAGAAGTTTCTACGAATGCTTCCACATCACTCGGTATGCCATTCTCATACAAAAACTTTACCATATTCTTATCCAATAATCCAACAGAACCGTCTGGCTCACCTTGGCTGGAGGATGTGGATGAATAAGGAGCAGCTACTTGTGGTTGAGGTACATTGGTGTAGCTAACGAAGGCGGGCATTCCCCCGCCTTGTTGTAGCTTATAGGTTAATTTCATAGTTGCATTCCTTTCTTTATAAGTGCAGCAGTGAGGGCTGACATATTTGTTATCATCTTATTATGTTCCCTCTTAGATTCCATTACATCTTTGTGAAACTGTTTATTATCATCAGATAATCTTTTATTAAAGTCCTTAGCTCTTTGAAGCATAGCCCTCTCAGCATAGGATAATTTAGAACCTTTTCCACTAAACTGAACTAACCAAGGGGTACTTATTAGTGAACTTCTCTTCTTTAACATATCAGACTGTAATCCTTTCTGTAGCTTAGATAGTTCTCTCTGAGCACCTATTGGGTCGTCTTTATAGTCTTCCATAATCTTAGCGGCACTAGTATTATAATTTGAATTAGCTTCATTCAAATAAGATTCTAATGCTAGTTGGTCTCTCATAGCTTTAGTTTGTCTAAATCTATTCTCTACGCCAGCTAGGTAAGGAGCAATAACCTGCTGATAGTTTGCAGTTACTCTTCCAGCATCAATTTGCTTTTTAGCTGCATCTATAGCATTCATTGAAGCCCTATTTCTATTGGCAACTTCTACCCTTCTTGCTTTAGCTGCATCGGATTCTTGCTGCCCTAACATCCTAGTCTTATAGAACATTTCTGCATCTTGTAGACCACCTTGGAATCTAGCCTGACCTGCTCTACCACTAGCCTCTAATTCTCCAGCTAATTGCAATGAAGCATCAGAAGTTCTAGGTCTTGCAGCTACAGATTCTAAATTACTTGCTTGTTGTTCAGCATTAGTCACTGCTTGGAAATTACCTTGCAGTGGAACAGTATTCTCAAATGTGTCTAATAGAGTAGGCTTTAACCCTTCTTTATAGATTCTAGCAGCTCTATTATTCGCGGCTAAACCTCCTACCATTCTACCTAAAGCTAATACTTCCTCCGGTGCTACATTAAGTTTTAGACCCTTTTTGGTATTACCTGGTGTACGTTTAATGTTAGATGGGTTAGATGTATTTGAAACTCTAGGAGCTGTAACTACAACTTCCCCAAGCTCATTAGTAGGGTCTTGAAGTAACCTTAGTCTGTATCCACCATCACCTTTGTCATAAAGCTCTAAACCTCTTGTCCTTAACTGTTCATTAAAGCGGGAAACATCCTCAGCTGACATACCCCTTCCAAGAGTTCTATTGCCAGTTCTATCTCCAGCATACACATCAAACCCAGAATTACCTTCTGTAGTACCATAACCTACGATACCCTTTCTGATTAAATCATCAAAACCTTGATTAGTACCCCTAAAAGTAACCTGTCTGTGTTTAGCTAATGGGTCTTGCACTGAGTAATTATAGTTGCCTCCGAAATAATTACCAGTCATAGATGTTAGTTGGTCATAAATATCTTCGCCACCATTAAATGCTGCTGCATAAGCTTGCCTCCAATCGTCTGAGCCTGTGTACTGAGATTTCCATCTATCAACATCTGCCCCAAAGTCATACCCAGATAGAGCTTTAGACCTATTCCAACTAGACATATCTTTAGCTTTAATTCTACCTACAGTGTTACCACCTTGTAAGAATTGTATTAATCCTCCTTCAGCCTTCTTAGTAACCCTATCATCCTTTGAAGTTTTCTTCTTTTTTGATTTGCCTTTGTGGGGTAGGTTATCTCTCTTAATATGTGAAGTACTAGACTTCTTATTGATAAGTTCCCATAGATACCTTGCATTAGGGTCTTTTATAGCTCCTTTAGGTTCTACATATACTTCAGTAGGGGTTGGTGGGGTATATGGACTTCTCTTAGGAGATACTTCTTCATACCCAAAGTCCTTTCTGTTTTTAATAGCCTCATCCCAAACTTGATTATACTCTCGTTCAGCTGCAGGATGGAATACATCTCTATATTCCCCCTCAGTCTTAGCTCTCTGTCTACCAAATTGCCTTCCGCCTGGGATTTGTCCCTCAATGAACTGGTCCAATCTTTGACTAGGCTGTATAGTTTGAGAAGCTACTACCTTTTGAGCATTTCTTGACGCAGGAATAACAGCAGGAAGATTCTTGGGCCTACTAGTAAATGGTTGTAGAATAGAACTGACAGCATTTATAGTTCTGATAGTACTCGCATCGGGAGATTCCACTGAAGTGCTATTTGTAATAACACCTTTGCCAGTTAAATTACTTCTTCCTAAATCCCTGCTAATATCAACGTTGATATATTCTCTAATAGGAGTACGATGTACTTGATTTGGAGCTGGAAGTGCTAATAATTCTCTTTTAGGTTTAGGAGTTTCTTGCTTCTTAGTAGGCTTTTTAGTGGGCTTTTTATCACCTTTATTTACTCCATATTTCCAATCATTATACTTAATAGCTAGTTCATCAACTCCTGGGATTTTAACAAGGTCTTGTTGCATTGCAGCTGCAATATACTTATCAGAGTTACTATAAACTATAGGTACTTCAACTTCCCCTTTAGAAGTCCTAACCTTTTTAGTCCTATTAAAATCATATTCCTTTCTAATGTTGGAATTTGGAAGCCATCCTGTCGGATTAAACCATCTTTTATTTAAATCTCCAGCTAATTTTAAATTATCATCTTTTAATAATAATTGTAGTGCTGCTTCTTGGTCTTCCAGCTTCCTATAAGAGCGAATTTCTGATAATTGGGCAGGAGTTACAGATACTTCTTTACCTCCTAATGTGGTAAGTATGCTATTACCAGTTGCCAATTCTTTTTTAAGCTTATGGGCTTGAGCAGTTCTTTTGATTCCTTTACCACCTTGTAGTACCATCTTGAAACCTTCAGCAATATTTCTCCAATCATCAACTGTTAAGTCAGCACCTGGAGTCATAGCCTTTTTAACAGATTGGTAAACTTCTGGAGCATTAGCTAAGGAAGCAGTAGCTAGTACCCTGGGTAAGTACTTAGCAGCAGTTTTTAATATCTTACTTCCTTTGGCAGCTGAGCCGAGTCCTGGAACTAATCCCACAGTATCTAGACCTAGATTCACAGCAAGATTACCCAAGTCGCCCCATTTAAATCCATTCTCAGATAGGTCAGCACTGTAATTAGCTAGAGAACTACCTATACCTAGACCAGCTGATGCCATAGTACCAACCCCAGGTATATAAGCTGCACCTATTGAACCGATATCTGCAACTATAGATGCCAGTCTGGTATAATCATCACCAGTCCAGTCCCCACTAGTGATACTTCCAGGCTTCCTATCAGCTGTTTGCTGCTCTTCGACAGTTCTTCCCTTGGATTCCGCTTTCTGTTTAACTTCTTCCTCTTCCTTAGTCTTTTTCTCTTGTGCCCTTTGTTGCTGATAGTTGTTATAGTTAGCCCCAGCACTGTACGTTCCACCAAACTGCATATAAAGTATACCACCATTCTCTTTCTTAGGTGTGCGGGTACTATCATAATAGGCGTCTGCAAGACGTCTTAGAGCATCGTTTACCAACATAGATGTTTCCTTGTACTGTCTAGTTGTTGGATTATACACCATTGTAGTGTAATTATTATAATCAAATGTTGAAGGGATTGCCACAAACCCATCACCTGCATCTGGAAGATTTACCTTTAGATGGTTGATTAGGTAATCCATATGATTAGCAATATGTTGAGTGTTTCCTGCTCTAAACCAATCCCTAGATAGATTATCATTTAGGTATTGGTCAATGTTGTTATTATAGAAATCCTTTATAGGTTTGTCAAAATCTTCCGGTTTGTATGACACAGACCCAGGAACATATCCTGATTGAATGGTCTCTCTAAATGGGTTTCTGGCTACGTAGTCGTTAAAGAAAGTATCTCTTTCTACCTTCCTATCCCTCTCAGCTTGCCTCTCAACAATGGTACGATTAGTATCCTCTTCATCCTGTTGTTTACCTTTTACAAATGCAGCAATAGCTTCTGGGGTAGTTGCCCCAGCTGCCCTAGCCTCAGCCTCCCATGCCTTCACTTTATCCTGTTCTGAAGGATACTCAGTCTCTACTGGAGCTTCTTTCAAGAACTTATCTAAACCAGTACCGCCTAACGCAGCAAAGGTATTATAATCGTCATTGTCTAGTTTGTTATTAGTAATAGCCGCACCATATGCTCTACCAAGAGCAGCTAAATCTTCTGCACTCTTTATATTAGTTCCAGACCAGTCATGGGATTGAAATATTTGGTTATAATCAGCACTATCCCAAATTCTACCCATTAGAGCGTTGCGGTCTTGTTCTGTTCTATTACGGAACCAATTATTATAATCTATGGTGTTACCTCCATACCATTCTCTTGAAATGGCATCTTCCATGAGTTTATTAGCGTTAAATCTTTCCTTCTTTACTTCTGGTTGTTTATACTGAGGGGAACCTTTAATGATGTTATATAGGTAATCAGCAGCTAGACCGTAAGCATTGTTCTCAGTATTCTTAACCCCTGTCTTTATTCCTAGAAACTTCTTTCTATCTAGCTCACCTGTACTTGACTTTTGACCCGTTGCATCTTGAAAGTTACCCATAGCATCCATAGTCATAGTGCCATTACTAATCCCCTCAAGCATATATTGTACAGCGTTTCTAAAATCAGCTGCGGCAGTATTTCCCAACCCTTTAGATGAAGCATATTCATCTACATCTCTGTATCCTCTTTTTATTAAATCATCCTGATTGAAATCTCCTAAGCCCTTCACACTTAGAAGCTTAGGCTTATCAGTTTGACCTCCAGAGTTATATTTCCTTATTACTTGTGACATATACTATGTATAATAAAAAAGGAGCATATAATTAATATACGCCCCTTCTTACCTTGTTGACTAATTATCTTACTCTTACTAGTCTAGCACCTTTCCTTGCAAAAGTTGGTTCCTCTTGAGGAGCTTGTTCCTGAGCAGCACCACCTTGAGCGATTTGCATTAGGGCTTGACACACAGCCATCGCAGCTTCACAATTCTGTGTCTGAACTGCCTGAGCAGCTACTTGTAAAATCTGTGCCATTGGGTCTTGTCCACCCTCAGCAGGAGCACCACCTTCTGCCGGTGCTCCCTCAGCTGGTGCTCCTCCTGCTTGTTCAGCTCCTGGCTGAGGTGCAGCACCACCTTGTTGGAATTTTCTAAATTTCTCTTCGATTTTCATAAATTAATACGTTTAAACAGTTTAACCACTTAATTTCTACAAATATAAGCATTATAAGCAGTATTACCAAATTAAACCAAGTATTTTATGAAATTCAAGTAGAGTAAGACATATTAGTTAATTATCACACAGTACAATTACTTCAACTTAGACTTATCAATTGTAATCAAAGTTTCATTCTCCATAGCCTTTCTTATATACCTCATCAATGTAATAGGCTTATAAGAAGCTACAAATGTAGTTGTACCTACATCATCCTTATCATTCATGTCAATAGGAAACTCTACTACTATATTATCAGTTGTGATTCTATAATAGAGAGTTCCAGCTATTGCATGAGTAAACTTTGCTTCAGCAGGAAGAGTTACTATTTCTTTTAGTGTCATACGAGATAGGTTTTAACTGTGTCAGCTAACAATTTACCATCTACATTAGTAAGCTTTGCCTTGACCAGCTTAATAGCCTCTCCCATGCACTTCTTCGGGATTTGGGGACCTGTCTCTCCGTCACCCCAACCCTTCTCTGAGATAACCTCATAGATTGCTTTAGTAATTTCCTCAGGTGAGGCTTCACTCGGAAGGAAAGACTCAAGCACAAGAATCTCTTTGGATTCATTATCGGCTAAGTCTTTCCTTCCAGCTGCAATGTATTGGTCTCTACTATCCAATCTCTGTTTTACCATCTTACGAAGAATAGTAAACTCGGCTGCATCATCTAAAGGCTTAGCACCTTTAGCAGTTTGATACACTAAGAACTCATTCTTAATAGCTCTTAGTACCTCTGTCCTCTTTACATTCTTATCAAGCATAGACTGCTTAATAAGTGCATCCATTTGCTCTCTGAGCATTCTCGTTCTCCTTTCTTATTAAATGTCTTAAATACTCATATTCTTCAATACTAATCATACTCTTTAGTCTAAGAGATGCTAGCTTCCTCAATAGAAGTTCTCTATCTAACGAAGGGTCATTATAGATGTGCCTTAGTGGCTGTATTGGCATCATTTAGAATATGTATTGCTTGTTCAACATCCGCATCACTCAAACCCCATGTTAAGTCTCTATGTCCACTTATAAAGTATGTCATACTGGGTCTAAGTCTATGTCTTGCATATCCAAATCTCCATCTTCTAGGTGCATCCACTCAGTAAACTCCTTAATGATTTCATCGTGACCAAATGCCCACTGATATTTATCAATAGAGTCTACTGGAATCCATCCTATAGCTTCCACTTCATCCTCTTCACCTCCCCTGTCATTACCAGTGCCTACACTGATATTACCTGGCTGTGCGTCAACTAGAGCATAGTATCTAAATGACACATTCTGTCTATTCTGAGTTGGGGAATCATTAAACTTCCAGAAGTGCAAGTGGTCTGGGTTCACTTTAATACCAGTCTCTTCATAGACTTCTCTGATTACAGCTTGTGCTGTAGTTTCATCAAAGTCTAAGTAACCACATGGCATATTCCACATTCCCTGGAAGTCGGGAGTGCCTTCACCTCTCTTATTGGCTAATACACACCACTTACCATTTAGGAATGTAAATATACACCCTGTTACAGCAATAGAACGGCTAATCCACCATTCCTTACCATTCTCGTCTAATAAAGGAAAATTCTTCATATTAATAAAAGTAACTCTTTGGTTGTTCAACATTAAGGAAATCTAATGGGTCAGCTATCCACTCCCCCTTCAAATATACACAATCACTCCCTAATACTGTGTCTTGGTGACTCAGAACAAACCCAGGAGTATCATTTGGAGCTACAATAGTCCCAAACTGATTGTTTATAATCTGGTAGAAGTTGTCAGCAATCCCCTTGAAGGTTAAATTATCATCTATTTCAGCTGTATATATGCCTAATCCGTTAGCTGATTTGTAAGCTAGGAACATTGGAACTCTATGATTAATACACCATATAAGTTCTGAGAGCATTCCCTTAGAAATACTTTCTAACCTCTGTTGCCATGCAAATCCATCTAACACGAATACGACATAGTCGGATTGTTCTAGTTTAGAGAATTGATATTCAGTTCCCTTCTCACTATAAACTACCTTATCTCCCTTAGATTTAGCCTTTATACTCTTAACTACTTGCTGTACTCCAGAAGCAAAAGACCAAGGACCTGAAACATAGATTTGACTCATTTGTATAATCCAAGCTTTCTAATTATTGAATTTACTTCATCTGTTACAAATGGCAATATAATTCTACCATCATCAACCCACTTTCTGATAGCTGTAGAGCATATTGTAATATCAGGAGCATAGATAACTTTCACTTCATCATGTGGAATATCCTCACTATTAAAGTGTGCTACATCTACTACTAAGAACTTATTGTCCTTTAGTATCTCTTCACCATGCTGCCACCTTGGAATCTCCTTATAAGTCTCAGCAGATGTTACAATGATAAACTCACCATAAATCTCTTTTATTGCTTCAATAGTCTTATAAGTAGGCAATGGTTCTCCATTAGCGATACGATATTCAATACCATCCACAACTACTCCAGGAATGTTGTCAAAGGTTTCCTTAGCCATAGTGAGTCTATACTCCCACTTAGTTTCAGTATTCTTCCATACACTCTTATATGCTGGAACTACTATAACCTTGTCAACAATACCGGAATTAAGTGCAGCTGTGACAATGTTAACATGACCAATATGGGGTGGGTCAAAAGACCCAAAGAATACTCCTACCATTGTGAATGTTCCTCCTTAACTATTTTACGGATGGTGCTTTCCAACTCCTTCTTGCACTTCTTACAAGTACCAGAGTGTGTAAAGCCATTACCCATTTTTATATACTCATCAATGGTGTATCTATACACATCTCCATACATCTTAGATGCCCCTATAACATCTGGACCACTAATGTTAGATGAATTGGTACAACCCATTAGAAGGAACATTACTAACAAAAATAAATAATATAATTTCATACAAGAAACAAATAATAGATAATGGCTAGTACTCCGCCTATAACAAGCAGAGCTACTAGCTCATTACGTGATTTAACATTTACTAATTCTAGAATTAGCTCTAAGAAGTCAATCATACATTTCCCTTGGCACTATGATAGGACTAACTAATCTCTTGAACCTAGATTTGAAGCGCCGTTCAGTAATCTTACCTACAACATCTGGACCAAGTTCAGCGGTTAATTCGTCTTGTAGTTTATCATTCTCTGGAGAAGCCTTACAAGTAAGAGTCTGTAATACTCTATCAACGTCATAATAACTCTTAGCTCCTATTTGGTCTAAGTCACTATTACTAATACCAAGACCATCAGTAGGAGTAAGAGACATTGACTTTTTAATAGCCTCACGCATATCACAAATCTTCCTAGCGCCATCTGCATCCACTTCTTTCTTTATCCCACACTCATAGTAATACCCTATTAGCCACTTAGCTAATTCATACACTTCAGTCTTCCATAGACCTTGAATTGGGTCAAAGTCACCTACATCACCATGAATAGTCCAGAATCCAAGCTGATACTCAGTTTGATTATCTGTACTCATTACTAACCCTTTATGGATTGAAGCAAGATTGTATAGATATATCATTCTAAGACGAGCCTGAATATTACCATTTGCGATAGGGGTTTGATACTTACTCTCAGCATCGTCACCACAACTTATGAGATTCTCCTCTCCCCCTATTATTGAATTGTACACAGCCAAATATCCATCAGTTAGATTAACAACCTTGAAATCATTACAGAAAGCTTCCCCAACCAACTTAGATACGTCAAACTCATCTTCCTTATTCTTAATGGGAAGACTTCTTCCTATTAGAGGAATACCAGTTTGTTTACTCACTTCATGGCAGATAGCTGCCACTACAGTTGAATCAATACCACCACTAATCCCAAGAACCATAGCATTAAGACGATTCCTAGTAATATAATTCGATGTCTCTTTGACGAGAATATTGAATACTCTTTCATAATTTAACTCTTTCATAATCCTAGTTCATTCATACAATGTTCCACTTCTTGTTCCAGACCAGTGTGCTTACCCAAATCATCAGACAGTTTCACACAGTTAAATACAGGTTGATTTTTATTCATTTGGCAAGAGGTCAATTTCATAACAATATTGGAGGGTTTATGTCCAGTATCATTAGTGAGGTTGGTTCCAATACCAAATGCACAACGGATACGCCCTCTACAATATTCTCGGACTTCAAGAGCCTTCTCAAATGTGAGAGCATTACTAAAGATAATTGTCTTAGTAGTAGGGTCAATTCCAAGTTCTTTATAACGTGCAATAGCACTTGTTACAAACTTAAATTCATCTCCACTATCTTGACGTACACCATCAAACAGCTTTGCTTGCTTACGAGACAGATTCTTAAAGAACACAGCAGAAGTATAAGTATCACTTAATGCAATACCCAAGTCACCATCATATACCTCAACCCAGTCTTCCAATGCCATGTAGTTAGCTTGTTTATAACCATACATAGCACCATGAAACATAAACCATTCATGAGGATGAGTTCCCATCATAGGCATATCATATTTCATAGCTAGATAGCAGTTAGAAGTACCAGTACAATATGTTGCACTATCTTTCAAGCTCTTTACTATAGCTTCTTGAACATTGTATGAATAGCGTCTACGAGTACCAAACTCAGAGAAGAACATTTGATTCTGATTAGAGAGAACTATCTTAGGTTCTAGTCTAATAAGAACATCTGTCATATTGATAGTATGATTAAGCATTCTATTACGAAGCTCAGATACTATTGCTAAGATTGGTACTTCATACAGAGTAACTCTGTAAAGGTAATCAGTAGCTTTAATATGGAGATGCTTATCTTCATCCAACCATATCTGCACCTTACCAGCACTGAGTCTAATTCCACTTAACCATTCCCAATACATGGGAGGAATGAAACGACAATGTGTCGTCATATAGTCTTGTTCATCGTGAGTTAATTTTAGAGAACAGAAGTTAGATATTTCTATCCATAATTGTTGAACAAACTCTTCTGTGTACTCTGTGTTGTCCCTATCAAAGAACTCAAACGTCCCTATTGCATGAGGGAATAGTTTCATGTAAGCATACGAAGTTGTAAACTTATACAAGTCCGTATCAAGGATTGATTTTACAATCATAGTTCAAATAATCTTGTGTTATTACTTTCGATATAATCAGTTAATTTTATGCCACCATCCAGAGATGCTATACCATCAAGATATACCATAGGTTTGATTGGTTCCAGGTTCTTTAAGGTTTCAAGAACGCAATAATCACCTGCTAATCCACATACCACTACCTGCTCGTCTGGGTTAATATCAATACCCATAGAATGGCTATAGATAGTATGATAGTTAACCCTTATAGTAGCAGGAGCTACCTTAACCCCGTATTCTTCAGAACTGGGTAAAGCTCCTTTAGTGAGTACTTCATAAGGTATACCAGCACCTATACAACCATACAATAACAAATCATGTATAGCTGCGCCTTTAGAGAACTGCACACAATGGTCATTCCATTCACCGCCATTCCTTTTGAATGAACAGTGATTAGCTGGATGCCAATCAGCAGTGAATATTACTCTATCAACTTTCTTGTTCTCAATTAAATGAGAAATGTTCCACAGAGCCTTATCAGACCCAGGAACGTAGAGTGGTGCTCCCAGTAGACAGAAGTCATACTGGAAGTCCACAACTACTAAAGTAGTTTTCTTTTCCATGCTACAAGTATTGCAATTAGAATTGATACAATAAAGAATCCTGCTATTAATGCAAGCGGAATCCATAATGGAGCAAATACCCAGAACCATGTTATGTTAGCACCAAATAGTTTACAAACTAACAGTACTATAAACAACAATCCAGGGAATCCAACTCCTCCTTGTACTACAACTTTATTATTTGACATCGAGATATAAAGGTTTAAAAGTTTCAGTGTAAGTTTCATCTACTAAAGATACATTAGCCATCTTCATATCGTCAAGGGTTTGCAGTTCA
>OHGH01000137.1_pt1 | contig 50371 bp, 54 predicted proteins | sample 1567801 | NCBI WGS metagenome assembly OHGH01 (sample SAMEA3879519, study PRJEB24766) | human gut metagenome | biome: human-associated habitat; feature: feces | place: USA | collected 1985/1987
CATATTACGCAACAGCCAGAGATGAACTTGAAAAAAACAAGGATTCCATGAACGAACTTGAGGGAATCGGAAAAAAATTATAAAGCACGTTCCAAATTCTAATTGTTTTGTAAGAGGGAATATCAGAGAGGCAATGTAAAAGCCACTAGCGGAAGTGCAGATGGCGATGGAACAGTCGATGGCAAAGTATTCCCTGAAGGATATCGCCGATTATATCGATAAAAAGATACATTTTAGGAATGTGTTTATTATACGCATGCCTATAACTAAAAACTTATGGGAATTATAGAGAATAAAGGATGATTAAAAATGTTAGATAAAATGGAGGTATACTATTTCAGTCCCACGGGAGGAACGAAAAAAGTGAGTAGTATTTTTGCGGATGCGATGGAAAAAGAAGTAATCTGGCATGATCTGGGAAGTAAGGAACCTATGATGGAGAAGCCGGAAGGTGAAATGACTGTTGTTGCATCTCCTGTTTTTGGAGGCCGTATTCCTTCAGTTGTACGAGAAAAAATCGAAAAATTCTCAGGAACCGGAAAAAAGGCAGTAACAATAGCGGTTTATGGAAATCGGGCATATGAAGATGCCCTGTTGGAAATGAATGACATTCTGACGAAATGTGGCTTTACGGTAATTGCTTCAGGTGCATTTGTAGCGCAACATTCCATGGCACCTGAAATAGGAGCGGGAAGACCAGATGGAGAAGATGAGAAAGAAATCTATAAATTTGCAGAAACTGTCAAGAATAGCACTGCTGTAGAGAATGTTCAGGTTCCAGGAAATCGCCCATACAAACCAGAGATGAATATGCCGGTTGCACCAATTTCCCTACCATCCTGTACGAAGTGTGGAAAATGCGTAACTGTCTGTCCGACAAACGCTATTTCAGTTGCAGATGGAGCAGTGATTACGGATATAGAGAAATGTATTCTTTGCATGGCATGCACCCATATCTGTACGGAACAGGCGAGAATTAGTCCGCTTCCATTACAGCGGAAAACGGAACAGATGCTTGGTGCCTTAAAGGGTGTCAGAAACAAAAATGAAGTGTTCTTATAAGGAAACTTCTAGTTTGTAAGGAACAGAAACTTTGAAGTTTATGGAGAGGAGAAGAATATGATTTTTCACTATGCTGGCAAATATAATGGAGATGAGAGTAGTCTTCCATACAAGGAACATCATCCTAATGCAACCCCGTTTAAAGAACCAGAGGATACGAAGAAATTATCATTAATTGCAAATGTGGGATGTATTTTGATAATGGGTATATTAGCAATTCCATTTTTAATACTGGGAATAGAATATATTCCTGATAATGCAATATGGATGATGATAGGTGGAATTTGTGGCGGATTATCTCTGTTGCCACATGAATTGCTGCATGCAATATGTTATAAAAAAGATGTATATATGTATAATGATTTGGCACATGGGTTGATATTTGTGGTAGGAACAGAGGATATGAGTAAAGGGCGGTTTATTTTTATGTGCTTGTGCCCTAATCTTATACTTGGCATAATTCCCTATATTTTATTTTTGATATTTCCGCAATTTGTTGGATTGGGTTTATTTGGAATTATTTGTATTGGAATGGGGTTTGGGGATTACTTAAATATTTACAATGCAATAAAGCAAATGCCGAAAGATTCCAAAACATATTTATGTGGAATGCACTCATATTGGTACTTGTAGAAATGTCAAAATTCTTGTTTATAAAATTAAGAAAATGGAATTATTTTACTTTCTGGACATGGAAGCTGGTTCATTTCTGGATATAATACAGCTTCAAATGAAGAAAAGGAAAAAATGGGAGAATTTATTCTTTATTATCGAGGCAAAATCGTAGGTGGCATCTATGATGATAGATTACTCGTGAAACCAGTAAAATCAGCTGTCCGGTATATGCCGACAGCTCCGTATGAATTGCCATATGATGGAGCAAAGAGGATGCTGTTGGTAGAGGAAGTGGATAATAAGAAATTGATGGTTTATTCCATACGGGAATAAATCTTCATCAAATCTTTATTTTTTTCTGTTAGGTTATATTTCAGTAAGAAATGAAATATAGAAGGAAGGATAGTAAAGATGGAAATGATGTTACAGACACAAAATCTATGTAAATATTTTAGAAAACAGAAAGCGGTAAATAATGTTTCACTTAATATCGAAAAGGGACAGATTTATGGACTGCTTGGACCGAATGGTGCGGGAAAATCTACCACATTGAAAATGTTGACTGGTATGATGAAACCAACTGCAGGAAAGATTTACTTTGATGGAAAACTTTTGGATAGGAAAGATTTATCAAAAATAGGAGCGTTAATTGAAAATCCGCCTATTTATGAAAATCTTTCCGCCAGAGAGAATTTGAAGGTAAGACAATTATTGCTTGGTACAGATGAAAACAGAATTGATGAGGTCTTGCAGATTGTATCACTTACAAACACCGGAAAGAAGAAAGCAGGACAGTTTTCTTTGGGGATGAAGCAAAGACTAGGCATTGCAATGGCATTGCTTGGAGAACCGGAACTTTTGATATTGGATGAACCTACGAATGGATTAGATCCAATAGGCATCGAGGAATTACGAGAGCTGATCCGGTCTTTTCCGGAACAGGGAATCACTGTAATTCTCTCCAGTCATATTCTCTCAGAGGTACAGTTACTTGCAGATAAAGTCGGGATTATTTCAGGTGGAATCTTAGGATACGAAGGAGCATTAAAGCAGGGAGATAATCTTGAAGATTTGTTTATGAATGTGGTAAGAAAAAACCGGAAAGCAGGTGAAATCCATGGTTAATATTATAAAAGCAGAACATCAAAAAGCCAAAAGAACCATGCGAAAAAAGTTTATCTGGGGATTTCCTCTTCTTACATTTGTCATGGCATTTATATTTACTCTTGGGATGACAAATGCTTATGCAGAAAGTGTTTGGAACTGGTGGTATACACTTTTGCTGCCGGGGATGATTGCTCTATTTTGTTATCTTTCTGTGGCGCAGGAGAAAAAGATAAAATACTATCATTTAATGACTATTCCCACAGACAGAAGAAAATTGTTGCTGGGGAAAATTATTTATATTGGGTACATGATTTTGTTTTCTAATGTGATTGTGTTTGCAGGAGCAACGCTTGGAGGCTTTCTTCTAACGACACATGTTCCAGTGAAAGGAGCGTTGATTGCAGTATTGTTTCTGACGGTTTCTGAGTTATGGGAGATTCCGGTAGCTTTATTTTTAAGTGAACGATTTGGAATGATTGTAAACCTGTTCGTCTGCCTATTTATTACCGTCAGCGGTGTGGTAATATCACAAACCAGAATCTGGTATGTACTTGTTTCTGCAATCCCTATGCGAATGATGTGCCCGTTGCTTCATGTTTTACCAAATGGACTTGCCGCAGAAGCAGGGAATCCTCTTTTGGATACGGGAGTCATTGTTCCGGGAATGTGTCTCTCAATCATCTGGTTTGTTTTTGTAACGGTTCTGTTTTTGAAATGGTTTGAGAGAAGAGAGGTGAAATAAGATGATTGGAAGATCTCTTAATGCAGACTTGCGAAAGATGAAAGGAACATCTGTGATTCTGGCACACTTACTGATTCCGATTATAACCAGCGTTATATTTTTAATATATTACTTTTTTTCACCATGGAATGAAAATATGAAAGTGATTGCATTTTATCAGGCAATAGGAGCAGGACTTCCGGTACTTATTGGAATTTTTACAGCAAGTGTGATGGAACAGGAACAAAATGCAGGTGATTTTCAAAATCTGTTGTCTTTACCGGATAAACCTGCAGCATTTTTATCGAAACTGTTGATGCTACTGGTTTTGTGTCTGTGCTCTATCCTATTGACAGCAATCATATTCGGAATTGGATTTGGAAGAATCGCATCAAGCGATATCGAAATCATGAAAGGATGTATATTTGCAGCATTGCTGCTGTGGGGAAGCAGTGTTCCACTTTATCTGTGGCAGCTGATTCTGGCTTTTCAGTTTGGAAAAGGGGTATCCATTGGAGCAGGGATTATATCAGGACTAATTAGTGCATTGATGCTTACCGGACTTGGAGATTATGTGTGGAAATATGTATTTGTCTGCTGGACGGGTAGAGTACCATATACTTATCTGCAATCTGTATTGGGAGAAACTAGTGTAGGTGAATGGTTGTCATTCATACCAGGTTGCTTAATATTTACAGGGATTAGTATGGTATACTATTTTTGGTGGGTAAACCACTGGGAAGGAAACAGAATATCGGAATAGAATCGAGGGAAACTATGGCAAAAATACTGGCAGTTGATGATGAACCGGCAATTTTGGAAATGATAGAAAGCATTTTGAATAAGGATGGACATCTGGTTACCAAAGTAAGTAATCCACTAAAAATTAATATGGAAGAATTACATCGTTATGACCTGATTTTACTGGACATTATGATGCCTGGAATTGATGGCTTCGAATTATGCAAAAGAATCAGGGCACTTGTGGATTGTCCGATTTTGTTTCTTACGGCAAAAACGGAGGAAAACAGTCTGGTAAACGGACTTTCTTTAGGAGCAGATGATTATATTTCAAAGCCATTTGGAGTGATGGAACTTCGGGCAAGGATCAATGCACATCTTAGAAGAGAGCACAGGGAACATTCTGTCCGGATGGTTTTGGGGAGGGTCTGTATTCAAATATCTCAAAAGAAACTATTGGTTGATGATAAGGAACTTCCTCTTACGAAAGCGGAGTACGAAATCTGTGAATTTCTGGCTAAAAACAGAGGACAGGTTTTCTCGAAGGAACAGATATTGGAAGCGGTCTTTGGCTTTGACAATGAGAGTAATGACAGTACAATAATCACGCATATCAAAAATATAAGAGCAAAATTTGCGGATTATGATTATACACCGATAAAAACAGTCTGGGGGATTGGATATAAATGGGAAGAGTAAAGAGAAGCAATGCACTCAGCAGGATTTTTATGAGATATGTACTGGTCATGCTTGGATCATTAGTTGGTTTGGTGATTATTGCTTATCTGCTGCTGTACCTTTTGATTAGTGTGGGCTGTATTTATCCGGCAAATTATGCAGAGCAAAAGATTAATGAAGCATATGATACGATTCTACGTGCAGATAAAGTGACTGCTGAGATGATTCCCGCACTTTGTGATTATGTAATCTTTTCAGAGAATGGAGAGAAAATAGGTGGAGATCTGTCAGAACAATACGAACAGATAGCATGGAATGTTGCAAAGTACGGAAACGCATCCGGGAAATATTTTTATAAAGTAATTGTAAGGGAAAATGAATATGTTGTATTGCAATATCGCCTGACACCTCAATATCATTCAGCTTTTTTGAGGGAGCATTTTATAGGACCACAGAATGTGATGATTATTATGTCTGTGATTGGAGCGGTAGCGATTATCATCATTCCGTCCATACGTTTTGGAAAAAGAATCAAAAAGCAGATGCAGCCTGTATTAGACGCAATCGGACAAATAAAGGATCAAAATCTGGAATATGAGACATCCTGTTCCGGTATCAAAGAGTTTGATGACTGTTTATCGGCAATCGATGATATGCGAGATGCATTGCGAGAATCTTTAGAAAAGCAGTGGAAAACAGAGCAGGAAAAGAAACAACAGATGTCTGCTTTGGCGCATGATATTAAAACACCTCTTACGATTGTACGGGGAAATGCAGAACTACTTTCAGAGACTGAACTGACCACAGAACAGAAGAATAATATCACTTATGTTTTGAACGGCACAACACAGATACAAAGTTATGTAAAACAGTTGATAGATGTCACAAAATCATGGAATTGCAGTGATGTTACCTATACAACGGTGAGGTTAGAAGATTTTTTCGCAGATATAAAGGAACAGGCACTCGGACTGGTAGAAATCTATCACCAGAAGATAGATTGGAAGGCGGGACAAAGTGATAAAAAGGTAACGATTGCTTATGATCCAATGTTCCGGGCCGTAATGAATATGATTCAGAATGCAGTGGAGCATACAAAAGAAAATGGAATCATTTATATTGACGCAAAGGAGCAGGATGGCCGGCTGACATTCATTGTGGAGGATAGCGGATCAGGATTTACAAAAGAAGCATTATTGCATGGCACAGAGCAGTTTTTTATGGATGACACAAGTAGAAATGGCGAAGCCCATTATGGGATGGGACTATTTTTTGCAAAAACTGTAGCTGAAAAATATGGTGGAGGTATTAAACTTTCAAATTCTGAAAATACAGGTGGGGCGAGGGTAGAAATATTTTTCCTGAGTAGTCAAGAAACAAGCTAAATAGACCGCAATTAAGCTATGTAAAAGAAATTTTACATGCTTTTATCTAATATGTAACGAGAAAAATGAGCTTCGTAATCGAAATCTTCATATAAGTGGACTCTTGAACGAAGAGAAAGTGGACATTGGGGATACAAAAGTGGATATTGAGAATGGAAAAGTGGATATTCAGGACAAAAAAGTGGATATTGACAGTGTACTTTCCGAAAAAGGTAGTGATTTCTCGGTAAAAACGACGATTCATATCCATAGACTTTTTGAGAAGTTTGGCTTTGATGAGGTGTTTGGAAGAAGTGCAGTTATGGAACTTCTTGAGCTGAAAGGTTCAGGTGCTTCAAAACTTCTTTCCAATTTGGTAAAGGCAGATATTATTGAACCGGTATCCGGTCACGGAAAAGGGAAATATAAATTTAAGAAGTAGTTTATAAGACTTCCTTGAAATTATCGACATGGTGTGTAGACAATCTGATGTTTTGTCTTCGGCAGTAGGATAAAGAAGATAAGGAAACAGAACAGAAATAGATTATAAAAGGTCTGTTGGGCAGTATAGCCTAATGAAGCCTACAGAAAAAGGTTGCGTGAAGCCACATAAAAATGTATAATTAGGAGTAATGAATTTCATATTAAATGATATTGGAGGTACTCATGTCACAGTCGGTTACGATAAAGAGTAATAAATATGGAATCAATTTAATTTTAGATGCGGATATGCCATTTGCTGATTTGATAAAGGCAGTTGTGGAGAAGTTTAAGGCATCCGCCAATTTTTTTAAAAACGCAAAGCTTGCTATTTCATTTGAGGGAAGGCATCTTTCAGATGAAGAGCAGCAGCAGATAATTGCAGCTATTGAGGAAAATACCACAATTGAGATTTTGTGCATTGTGGAGAGTGGTACCGAGCAGGAAGCCATTATGAAGGAGCAGGTTGAGGCATTTAATGAGGCAGTGCAGAAGCAGTGCGAGAATGTTGCGACAGTCAGTGTTCCCGAGCAGTTTTACCGTGGTACGCTTAGGTCAGGCCAGGTGATTACTAGCGAGTCTTCGGTCACAATCATAGGTGATGTCAATCCGGGAGCCAAGATTATAGCTCAGGGCAATATCGTTATTCTTGGTGCATTAAAGGGCAATGTTCACGCCGGATGCACAGGTGACAGGAGCTGTTTTGTATTTGCACTTGACATGCAGCCGATTCAGATTCAGATTGGTGATTTGATTGCGAAGAGTCCGGACGAGCCTCAGCCAAAGCACAGGGTAAGGCGCAAGGAAAAGCCGGCACAGGAGCAGGCACAGATAGCCATCGCAAAGGATGGATATATTTACATCGAACCAATTACTAAAAATATTTTAAATAGCATTTAGGAACGTAGGAGGAATAAAGTTCATGAGCGAAGTAATCGTTATCACATCAGGAAAGGGTGGTGTGGGCAAGACCACAACCACAGCAAATATTGGTACAGGTCTTGCACAGTTAAATAAAAAGGTTGTTATGATTGATACTGACATCGGACTGCGTAACCTGGATGTTGTTATGGGACTTGAGAATCGTATTGTATACAATCTCGTAGACGTCGTTGAGGGCAAATGTCGTATACGTCAGGCCCTTATCAAGGATAAGAAATATCCTGATCTGTGTCTGCTTCCATCAGCTCAGACAAGGGACAAGGATGCTGTTACACCGGAGCAGATGGTTGAGCTTATCAATGAGCTTCGTGAGGAGTTTGACTATATTCTGCTTGATTGCCCGGCAGGTATCGAGCAGGGCTTCAAGAATGCCGTTGCAGGAGCTGACCGTGCACTTGTTGTCACTACACCTGAGGTATCAGCAATCCGTGACGCTGACCGTATTGTTGGCCTTCTCGAGGCAAATGAGATGAAGCGCATTGATCTGATTGTCAACCGTCTGCGTGTCGATATGGTTAAGCGCGGTGATATGATGAATGTGGATGATGTAACAGAGATCCTTGCAGTCAACTTAATCGGTGCAGTACCGGATGATGAGCAGATTGTTATTTCTACAAACCGTGGTGAGCCGTTAGTTGGCTCAGACAGCCTTGCAGGAAAGGCATATATGAATATCTGTCGCCGTATCATGGGCGAGGAGGTTCCTTTCCTTGATTTAAACCAGAAGCATGGTGTCTTTGAAAAGCTAAAGGATATGTTTAAGAAAAATTAAAGGGGGATACGTACCATGGGTATAATGGATTTATTTAAAAAGAAATCTTCTGGTAATGTTGCAAAGGATCGCCTGAAGCTGGTGCTGGTTTCTGACCGTGCAAACTGCTCATCGGAGATGATGGAGATGATGAAAAGGGATATCATTGAGGTTATTTCCCGCTATATGGATATTGATGCGGAAGCTCTTGATGTGAAAATCACAGAGACAGAGTCTGATTCTAACAACGGAATGGTTCCGGCACTTGTTGCCAATATTCCTATCCGTGACATGAAGCATCGTCCGGATCCAAGATAGAGTAAATAAAATAATAGGATATGATAAGATATGAGGGTCAAAAGGTGTTTTGGCCCTTTAATTATTATATTGAATAAAAAGACTTGATTTGATATTAGAGTGTGATATACTTTAATACGTTACAAATAAATAAATTTTAGCAGAGTAGACACATGTGCGTTAAGTGCCGGATGAACAGGGAGTTGTCACCCGGACGAAAAGAAAATCTTGCGGTACATGAGTCGCATCCCGCTGCATCCGAAGATATTAATTATCTCCTGTTGTAGTTCGGTGAGGTCTGCAAAGGAGGTAATTTTTTAATGAAAAAATTCGTTACTTTGTTCACCGATTCTGCCCGAGAGCTTAAATCGGTCAGAACCATCACAACTATGGCAATGCTTGCTGCAGTTGCCGTTATCCTTGGATATTTCTCCATCGAATATGGACAGCTTATCCGTATCGGTTTTTCCGGTATTCCAAATGGTATCGTTGATTACCTGTTCGGGCCGGTTGCCGGAGCTGTTTTCCACGGAGCGCTTGACATCATCAAGTATCTGATGAAGCCTACAGGACCATTTTGTCCACAGCTTACACTTGTTGTAATGCTTGCAGGTGTTTTATATGGATGTTTCTTTTATAAGAAAAAGCTTACCATATGGAGAGTACTTGCTGCGAAGTTTGTAGTAATGCTCATCTGCAATGTCATTCTCAATACTCTGTGTCTGCAGGTACTGTATGGACAGGCATTGATGGCAATCCTTCCAATGCGTGCACTGAAGAACCTTATTATGTGGCCGATAGATTCAATTGTCTTTTTCGGCATTGCAAAGGCACTGGAGCAGATTGGATTGTTCCGTACCTTTCGTAAACCGGAGCTTATAAAGAATGCATAGCGTGTTCTTTATAATATATATAAATGATGAAAAGGAACATAGCAACAGAATAATGCACAGACAATATAATACACAAAATATTACAATAAAATAATATTTTAAGTGTTAAATGACAGTTTTTATTTATAATTTTAAGTATAAGTGTCTTTAAACTGACAATTATGAGGTATTTCACATTTTTAATGAAAATTGTTGACACAATATATTGAACGTGATATTGTTTACTTGTTCAAAATAATACACAAAAGAAAACGAACAAACAACTACATATTAATTATGAATATTTAAGAGCAAAGACGCTAACCGGTGAAGCACTTTGCTCTTTTTTATTTATCAAAATCACAAGGATATTTAAATTAGGAGGCAATATATTATGAGATTAAAAGACACAGGATTAACAGCACAGGACATCAAAGACAAAGTAAAGAAGTATATGATTGAGACATATGAGCGTTTCGATTTCATCGCTGAGACTGCTGAGGGCATGTATCTATATGATGAGAATGGCACACCATACCTTGACTTTTACGCAGGAATCGCCGTAAACAATGCCGGCAGCAGAAACCCTAAGGTTGTTGCAGCAGTCAAGGATCAGGTGGATGACATCATGCATACATTCAACTATCCATACACCATTCCACAGGCACTGCTTGCTGAGAAGGTCTGCAAGACTATCGGAATGGACAAGATTTTCTACCAGAACTCAGGAACTGAGGCAAATGAGGCTATGATTAAGATGGCTCGTAAATATGGTATAGAGAAATATGGTCCAAACAGATATCACATCGTAACTGCTAAGGACGGCTTCCATGGCAGAACCTTCGGTGCTATGTCAGCAACAGGACAGCCTGGAAACGGATGCCAGGTGGGCTTTGGTCCTATGACATACGGATTCTCATATGCTCCTTACAATGACTTAAAGGCTTTCAAGGATGCTTGCACAGAGAACACAATCGCTATCATGATTGAGCCTGTACAGGGCGAGGGCGGTGTTCATCCTGCAACACCTGAATTCATGAAGGGACTTCGCGAGTTTTGTGATGAGAAGGGCATGCTCCTCCTTATCGATGAGGTCCAGACAGGATGGTGCAGAACCGGAGCTGTAATGAGCTACATGAACTACGGCATCAAGCCTGATATCGTTTCTATGGCAAAGGGTCTTGGCGGTGGAATGCCAATCGGTGCTATCTGTGCTACAGAGGAGGTTTCAAAAGCATTTTCAGCCGGTTCACACGGTACAACCTTTGGTGGACATCCTGTCTGCTGTGCAGCAGCACTTGCAGAAGTAAACGAGCTGCTTGACAGAGATCTTGCCGGAAATGCAAAGAAGGTTGGTGATTATTTCACAGCTAAGCTTGAGATGCTTCCACACGTAAAAGAGGTAAGACATCAGGGACTATTAGTTGGTGTTGAGTTTGACGATACAATCTCAGGTGTAGATGTAAAGCATGGCTGCTTCGACCGTCATATGCTTATCACAGCAATCGGAAGCCATATCATCCGTATGGTTCCACCGCTTATCGTAAGCGAGGAAGAGTGCGACAAGGCATTTGATATTATCAAGGAGACTGTTGAGTCACTTTCATAGAAGGCTTGAATTATATTTGAAGCAGGCAACAGAATATATTGCGGCAGATTTTACGAGCCGGATAAAAGGACAAGGGCGTCACGATTAGCTTCGTGCGCCCTTCTTTTGAACAATCTCAACATATTATAAAGATGTATATAAGAAAAGCGAGGGGAACGAAATGGCACATCTTGTTATTACAATAGGATGCGAATATGGCGCTAAAGGAAACCAGATTGGCAAAAAGGTTGCTAAAGACCTGGGAATCAAATTTTATGACAGGGATACTGTAGATGAAATAATAAAAGAGGTCGGTATTCCGAAGGATATCATGGAAAAAGTTGAGGAAGGTATCACCATCGCCGGAAAAGGTGCAGAGGGTGATGTCAGAGGCTCTTTCTCCAAATATGCAGACCTCACAGAGCGTGCAATTCATGTCCAGAAAACTATAATCAGAAAATTATCAGACCGTGAGTCGTGTGTGATTATCGGTCGTTCAGCAGACTATATACTAAAGGAACATAAACCGATTTTACGTATTTTCATATATTCACCGGATGAAGTGAGGATTGAAAACGTAATGAAGAGCCACAATTTGTCGGAGGATGATGCAAAGCTTTTTATCACTGAAAAGGATAAGCGTTATCATAAGCGTCATATGGCGCTGACAGGAAGCAACCGAGGCGACAGACACAACAGGGATATGCTTATAGACAGCAGCCTGTTAGGAGTGGATGGCACAGCGGAGCTTATTGAGTCTCTGGCAAGAAAAGTGGTAGAAAATGAAAGTAAGACAGAAGCTGGAGGTGACAAGTAATGGAACAGAAAAAATCAGAATTTAACAAAGTCCTGAATGCCTGGGACGTACTTGTAATTGCATTTGGAGCCATGATTGGCTGGGGCTGGGTTGTCTCAACCGGAGGCTGGATTGAAAAGGGCGGAGTGCTCGGTGCCGCAATCGGCTTCGTAATCGGCGGTATCATGATATTTTTCGTGGGAATGACCTACGCGGAGCTGACAGCAGCCATGCCTCAGTGCGGTGGCGAGCATGTATTCAGCTACAAGGCAATGGGTTCGACAGGTTCATTCATATGTACGTGGATGATTATCCTTGGATATGTCAGTGTGGCATGCTTTGAGGCGTGCGCTTTCCCAACAATCATCACATATCTGTGGCCGGGCTTTTTGAAGGGCTATCTGTATACGGTAGCAGGCTTTGATATTTATGCTTCTTGGCTTATTGTGGCGATAGTTGTGGCATTTTTAATCATGATGATAAACATTATCGGCGCAAAGACAGCAGCGATTTTGCAGACTGTGCTCACATGTATTATTGGTGGCGCCGGAATTTTGTTGATAATTGCATCGGTAATCAATGGAACAGTTGATAACCTGGATGGACAGATGTTTGCAGGCAGCTCTGCAGGTCTGAACGTAAAGGCAATTATCGGAGTGGCAGCTCTGTCACCATTTTACTTTATCGGATTTGACGTAATACCTCAGGCGGCTGAGGAGATCAATGTTCCGGCAAAGAAAATCGGCTCAATACTTATCTTATCAGTAGTTCTGGCAGTTGTGTTCTACGCACTTGTCATTGTTGCGGTAGGTCTTGTCATGGGCCCACAGGCAATTGTTGATTCAGAGCAGGCAACAGGACTTGTCACAGCAGATGCAATGGCTGCCGCATTCAACACAAAGATAATGGCAAAGGTTATAATAGTCGGCGGAATGTGCGGTATCGTAACCTCATGGAACTCATTTATGCTCGGTGGCTCGCGTGCCATGTACTCAATGGCAGAGTCATATATGATTCCGAAGTTTTTTGCAAAGCTTCATCCAAAGCACAAGACACCTATCAATGCACTGATTCTCATCGGATCTCTCACAATGCTTGCACCTTTTGCAGGCAGAAAGATGCTCGTATGGATCAGTGATGCCGGCAACTTTGGATGCTGCGTGGCATATTGCATGGTTGCTCTTTCATTTATTATTCTTCGCAAGAAGAAGCCGGATATGCCAAGACCTTACAAGGTTCCCGCATACAAGTTCTTTGGAACGATGGCGGTCATCATGTCAGGCTTCATGGTTGCCATGTACTGTATACCGGGAAGCGGCGGAACACTTATCGTCCAGGAGTGGGGCATCGTGCTTGCATGGTGTGCGCTCGGCGTGGTATTCTTCGTCTTCTGTAAAAAGAAATACAAGGAGTCATTTGGTACACTTGTTGAGCTCATCTCAGATGAGGATGCTGCAACACTTATGCCGGAGGCAGATGAGGTTGAACTGGATAAGGTTATCGATGCTGCAATAGACAGGGTACTTGCCAAGAAAGCAAGCTAGGAAACAGAAAGGACAGATTATATATGGAAACATTTAATTTCTCGGTGCCACAGGACATCACAGTGGGAAAGGGCAGTCTTTCAAAGCTGCCGGAAATAGCCAAAAAGCTTGGAGGTAAGCATGCACTCATCATTTCAGGACCTCATCTTGAGAAGATGGGACTTGTAAAAAAGGCAGCAGATTATCTGGCATCAGTTGACATAAAAGCAGACACTTTTACAGATATAGAGGCAAATCCATCTGTCACAACAGTGGAGAAAGCCACAGCAAAATACCTGGAGTCGGGCGCAGACTTTATCGTGGCATTCGGAGGCGGCTCACCGATGGATGTGGCAAAAGCAGTGGGTGTAGTTGCCAAATATGGCGGAAGCGTCACAGACTATGAGGGAGCACACAAGGTGCCGGGACCAATCGTACCGCTCATTGCGATACCAACCACCGCAGGAACCGGCTCAGAGGTGACAGCATTCTCTGTAATCACAGATCATAGCAGAAACTATAAGCTCACAGTATTCAGCTACGAGATATTGCCAAAATATGCAATACTAGATGCAGAACTCATCACAACAGCACCGGCAAGCGTAGCGGCAGCATGCGGAATTGATGCATTTATCCATGCCGAGGAGGCGTATGTATCCACAGCAGCTTCGCCATTTTCTGATGCACTGGCAGAAAAAGCGATGGCACTTATCGGAAAAAATATCCGCAGATTTGTAGCAAACAGAAACGATATCGAGGCTGCAGAAGCTATGATGACAGGCTCACTTTTTGCAGGAATAGCATTCTCGTTTGCAAGGCTTGGAAATGTGCATGCAATGAGCCATCCGGTCAGCGCATTTTTCGATGTGCCTCACGGAGTGGCAAACGCAGTGCTGCTTCCTGTAATCGCAGAGTACAATGCACTTGCAGATCATGGAAAGTATCTGACTATCTACAATGATATAAGCCCGATTCCTGCGTATGCGGACGAATTTGAGCCGATGATGCTGGTAGATGCAATCAGGGAGCTTTGCGCAGACATCGGAATCCCTGAGAATCTGACCATCGCAATCAACAATGCCAGCAGAACCGGAACAGTCACAAAGGAAGAGATAGAAAGCAAGATAGAGCCGATGGCTGTCGATGCCATGAAGAGCGGCAACATTGCTGTCAATCCAAGGGCTTCACGTCAGTGCGATATCGAGATGCTGTATCGCAGGGCACTGTAAAACTTATAAAATACAACATATAAGGTAACTATTCCGAATAGTTACCTTATATGATTATCAACAGTATAGTTAGAGAATTAAAAGCAAACGGAGATATGAGTATGGATTATCTGTCACACAATGTATCTGAAAATTTAAAAAGAATACGTCAGTCAAAGGGCATGAGCTTAGACCAGGTCGCAGAGCAGACCGGTGTGAGTAAAAGCATGCTTGCGCAGATAGAAAAGGGCACAGCGAATCCATCTATCGGAGTGCTTGGTAAAATCACAAGCGGTCTGCGAATTGAGTTTCAAAGACTTATAGATCCGCCGAGAGTGGACTATGCGCTCATATCTCCGGATGATCTGGTCCCGACAAAGGAGCTTTTGGGACATTACAGGGTATGGACCTGCTTCCCATACGAGGACTCAAGGGAGGTCGAAGTATACCGTATCGACGTGGAGCCGGGCGGCGTGTATACAAGCGGTGGGCACGGCGAGAAAACACGCGAGTATCTTACAGTCACAGACGGTGTGCTGACGGTCGAGTGTCACGACCATGTGCAGGAAATCCATAGGGGACAGGTGTATAAGTTTGAGACCGATCAGCCTCATTTGTATCGTAATGATGGTGATAGGGTGGCAAGCTGCATGTGCTTCTTTTTGGATTATACTAATATTCGGTGAGATTTTCATTGGTTATCCTATTGCATATATAGGTTTACCTATATATAATGATGTACGTTGAGAAACAAATTGTTTTAAAAAGAACATCCCAGGAGAACACCATGCAAACATTAAAGAAATTTATCAAATACTACAAACCCTACAAAGCAGTCTTTTTCATAGACCTGCTTTGTGCAACAATAATCAGTGCCATAGATCTGGCGTTTCCGCAGCTGCTTCGCACGCTGACCAAAACCCTTTTTGCAGGAGCACCGGGAAAGATCATTTCTGCGCTGATTCCTATTACAATAGGCCTTTTGGTGGCATATATCATACAGACTGCGTGCAGGTATTATGTGACATATGCGGGGCACATGATGGGAGCGAGGATGGAGCGCGACATGAGAAAGGAGCTTTTCGACCAATATGAAAAGCTTTCTTTTTCGTATTATGATCAGAATAATTCAGGACAGATGATGAGCAAGCTCGTATCCGATTTGTTTGATATATCGGAGCTTGCGCATCACGGACCGGAGAATCTTTTTATATCGCTTATAAAGATAATCGGTTCGTTCATTTTTCTGTTTATGATAAACCGTATGCTTGCGGTTCCTATGCTTATTCTTGTGGTGTTTATGCTTGTATTTTCATATGGCCAGAATAAGAAAATGCAGGAAACCTTTATGGATAACAGGCGAAAAATCGGTGATATTAATTCGAGTCTTCAGGATACTCTGGCAGGCATAAGGGTGGTGCAGTCATTTGCCAATGAGCGTATCGAGCAGGAAAAATTTAACAGAAGTAATGAAAATTTCCTGATTTCAAAGGATGCAAATTACAGATGTATGGGAAGCTTTATGAGCGGAAATGCATTTTTCCAGGGGATGATGTATCTTGTTACGCTGGTATTCGGTGGTTTTTTGATAGCGCATGGAAGGATGGAGGCATCAGACCTTGCTATGTATGCGCTGTATATAGGCATCTTTATCAGTCCTATCCAGATACTCGTAGAGCTGACTGAGATGATGCAGAAGGGGCTTTCGGGCTTCAGAAGATTCTTAGAGGTGGTGGAAACTGAGCCGGATATAGTTGATGCTGCTGATGCAAAACCGCTTAAAAATGTAAAGGGAAATGTCTGTTACGAGGATGTTTCGTTCCACTATAGCGATGATGATACACCGGTGCTTTCGCACGTATCCTTTGAGATACCGGCAGGAAAATCAATTGCGCTTGTTGGACCGTCAGGAAGCGGAAAGACGACAATATGCTCACTGCTTCCGCGGTTTTATGACGTGACGGAGGGCAGGGTCACAATAGATGGAAATGATGTGAGAAAGCTCACGCTTGAGAGCCTTCGCTCGCAGATTGGACTGGTTTCGCAGGATGTTTATCTGTTTGGCGGAAGTATAAAGGACAATATCGCCTACGGAAAACCGGAGGCGACGATGGATGAGATTGTAGATGCGGCCAAAAAGGCGAATATCCACGATTTTATCATGGAGCTGCCGGATAAATACGATACGTTTGTCGGAGAGAGAGGCACCCGATTGTCAGGAGGGCAGAAGCAGAGGATTTCCATTGCGAGGGTGTTCCTTAAAAATCCGCCTGTGCTAATACTTGATGAGGCAACCAGTGCCCTTGACAATGAGAGCGAGCGCTTTATCCAGAAAAGTCTTGAGGAGCTGGCAAAGGACAGAACGACTATCACAATTGCCCACAGACTTTCGACAATCAGAAATGCGGATGAAATTCTCGTGGTAGCTGATTGTGGCATTGCTGAAAGAGGCACACATGAGGAGCTTTTGGCACAGGACGGAATATATGCGCGCTATTATGATATGAGCAGGTAGGATTAAGGAAATTTCAACTGATTAATCATAAATGAGGGGCAAAATACCTTTTGACCATTTAATCATGTTATTATAGCTGCATAAACTAACTATATAGGAGCAGACACTATGCAGGCAATGTTCATAGACGTAGACGGCACTTTAAGCAGTCCGTGCTACAAGGTAAACGGAAAATTTCAGATAGGAATGTCAGATGTGCAGTGGGCAGACTACTGCAGTAAGCATGGTGAGGATACATATGAGTGGTGCCGTCCTGTGATGCAGGTAAAGGAGTATGCCATGAAGGCAAAGGAAAAAGGCACGAAGCTGTATGTGCTCACCACATCAGGTACAAAAATCGAGACAGCTGCAAAGCGCAGATTTTTAGACAGATACTATGCGGGTATGTTTGATGACATCTATGCGGTGGAGCATGATGATGACAAGGTCAGGTTCATTCTTAAAAAAGCAGCAGAGCTTGGGATTGAACCGTCGGACTGTGAGCTTGTGGAGGATACATACCGCATACTTTTGCAGACAGTGACAGAGGGAATTAAATCCACTCACATCACAACGATTCTCACAGGCGGATGCGAACGGTAACCAAAAATTTTCCACGGTCTATAAAGAAATAAAAAACATCCGATAAAGATGACGGCAACAAAGCAGCACAGCTTATAGTTGAGGATGACTACAAGGTGCACTTATGTCGAAAGTTGCGACCGAAACCAATTGAATGAGAGTTCTATCAAGGCTATAATTGAACCAGTACAGCGATATAACTTTTTTCGCAGTGCTGGTTCTTTTCGATGTGCCAAAAGCGTATAGCGAATAAAATATAATTTCAGACAGGAGGACTTCAATTTGGAGAAAGTACGTTACATGATTTCCGATGCGGCAGCCGCCGTGGATGTGGAGACTCATGTGTTGCGTTACTGGGAGGATGAGCTGGGACTTGATGTGCCCAGAAATGAACTTGGTCACAGATACTATACGAGAGATAATATAAAGCAGTTTTTAAGGATAAAGGAGCTCAAGGAGAAGGGCTATCAGCTTCGTGCAATCCGCGATATGCTTCATTCGGATGCACCAGGTGAGCCATTAAATCCACCGAATCCTGCAGCTATGGAAAAATCCGTGCAGCCTGTAAATTACACGAATATCACAAATCAGACGGTGAAACAGGAGATGTCAGGGTATAATCCGGTATATCACGATGAACTGCCGGGATACAATCATACATATCGAAGCCGCACGGCAGATGAGCGTATGGATGAGTTTCGCGAGCTGATGAGCAATATCGTGGGGAGAGCCATAGCACTGAACAATGAGGAGCTGAGTCAGCAGATATCCACTGATGTGCAGGAGCGGATATTAAAGGAAATGAACTATCTGATGCGCGAACAGGATATTGCGCAGGAGGAGAGATATAAAAAGCTGGATGCTGCCATACGCGGAAATCTGCGTAGAAAGGGGCTTTTTTCAAGGAAAAGGAACGCGGACATGCCTGCAGATACAAAAATAAGCGCTGCAGACACCAAGGGAAAGAAGGGGCGCGACAAGACGCATACGCATGAGCTTAATCCGGTGAGACTGTAGAGCATGCATGACAACGCTTACACTATAAAAATAATTACTGCAAAAACGCTTACAGTATAAAAATGATTACAATACAAAGACGATTACAACATAAAAAGACGACCCATAACAGGTCGTCTTTCTTTCTTACAGTATGCTAAAAATTAGCCCTGGCTGATTGCTCCAGTTGGGCAAACACCAGCACATGTACCACAATCGAGACAAGAATCTGCATCGATTACGTACTGTGAATCACCAGCAGAGATAGCTCCTACTGGGCACTCACCAGCACATGTACCACAGCTAACGCATGAATCAGAAATTACGTATGCCATAATGAAATCCTCCTTATAAAATAATGATCATTATTCGCCGTTATTGGCTTATCTGCATTGTAGTACAAAACACAGAATAATGCAATGCCAAATAAAATTGTACTTACTTTTACACAATCTTATATAAAAATTACTAAATATTGAGTAAAACTTGAAATGCTATTGTTACTATTGTATAATAAATAGAAAACAATTCAGAACCTCCGAGAACAAAAGCTGATACGTCATGTTTACATGTAAGCAGCAGATTTTCCTGCTTTCGAGGTGGCTCTGAAGTGTTACAATAAAAACACATGATTATTTAGAAAAACTGGTGTTTGCACATGGTATATTACTTTAGTATGTGCGGTGAGGATATAAAATGGAAACAAAAATTATAAAAATAGATCAGGACAATTTAGACCATAAGCTCATGCAGGAGGCAGGTGATTTGATTGCAGCCGGTGAGCTTGTAGCGTTTCCGACAGAGACAGTGTATGGGCTTGGCGGTGATGCTTTAGATCCGGAGGCATCAAAGAAGATATACAGTGCAAAGGGGCGTCCGTCGGACAATCCGCTTATCGTACACATATCAGATTTTTCGGATTTGGAGCGCATCGCAAAGACAGTGCCGGAGGATGCAAGGAAGCTTTCGGATGCTTTTTGGCCGGGACCTCTTACCATGATAGTGGAGAAGGGCGATGCAGTGCCTTATGCCACAACAGGCGGCATGGACACGGTGGCTGTGCGCATGCCGAATCATCCTATAGCGCTAGATCTCATAAGAAGAAGCGGCTGTCTTATCGCGGCGCCAAGCGCCAATACATCCGGCAGACCTAGCCCTACAGAGGCTGCACATGTGGCTGAAGATCTAAGCGGCAAAATAGCCATGATTATAGACGGAGGACCGGTTGGCATAGGAATAGAGTCCACCATTATTGACCTGACAGAGGATACACCTATGGTGCTGCGCCCGGGCTATATCACACCACAGATGCTTTCAAAGGTATTAGGCAAAGAGGTTATCGTAGATCCGGGAATCATAGCGGCAGATGACACGAGAAAGCCAAAGGCACCCGGAATGAAGTACAAGCACTATGCGCCAAAGGCTGACATGGTCATCGTGGACGGTACGAGAAAGCATGTGATTGCAAAGATAAATGAGCTTGTGGCTTCGCACAGGGATGATGGCAAAAAGATAGCAGTCATTGCGACAGAGGAGACAAAGCAGTTTTACGATGCAGATGTTGTCCTGTCGATGGGAAGCAGGGCGGATGAGGATTCGATAGCCCATGAGCTTTATCGTATATTAAGGGACTGTGATGAGCTCGATGTGGATGTGATTTTCTCGGAGAGCTTCTCCACACCACGTATAGGACAGGCCATCATGAACCGTATGCTAAAGGCGGCAGGTCATCAGGTGATAGACACACATGTGAAGTATGACAAAATCATTTTTGTCGCACAGACCGGCACATGCAGGGAGCAGATGGCAAAGGGCATCATGAACGACTTTGTACTCAAGGTGCCGATGGAGATTGAGGCGAGAGGACTTGTTGTCCAGTTTCCGGAGCCGGTCAATCAGAAGGCAGAGGCAGTGCTCATAAGCAATGGAATTTCCACGGAGGGCATGGTGTCAACGCAGCTTGAGGAATCGGATATCACGGAGAGTACTATGGTATTTACCATGGAGTCATCACAGCGCGAGCGCATTATAGAAAGCTTTGCCGATATCGACCCGGAGCAGGTTTTTGTGCTTTCACAGTATGTGGGCGATGAGCTTGAGATACTGGATCCTTATGGCGGCACACTTCAAAGCTACGGACTGTGCTATGAAAGTCTCAGAGCTACGCTTAAGAAGCTGGTAAAGCGCTTAAATGCAAATACATAAAAGACAAACAAATATAACACAATATAAGACAAAGGAGAACAAATATTATGGGTAAGGTAGTAGTTATGGATCATCCGCTGATTCAGCACAAGATTGGAATTATGAGAAGAACCGACACAGGTTCAAAGGATTTCAGAACACTCGTCAGCGAGGTTGCGATGCTTGAGTGCTACGAGGCAACAAGAGATCTGGAGCTTACAGATGTGGATATTGAGACTCCTATCTGTAAGGCCACTGTAAAGGAATTAAAGGGCAAAAAGCTTGCAGTTGTTCCTATCTTAAGAGCCGGACTTGGTATGGTGGAGGGCATGCTTGAGCTTATCCCTGCCGCAAAGGTTGGACACATCGGCATGTATCGTGACCCGGAGACAGCAGAGCCTATCGAGTACTATTGCAAGCTTCCGGCAGACTGCGCAAACAGAGAGGTATTTGTGGTAGATCCGATGCTCGCAACAGGTGGTTCAGCAGTGGCAGCACTTGATATGCTCAAAAAGCGCGGTGTGAAAAACATCCACTTTATGTGCATAATTGCAGCTCCTGAGGGAGTAAAGAGACTCACAGAGGCACATCCTGATGTGGATGTATATATAGGAGCGCTCGATGATCATCTCAATGAGCACAAATATATTGTGCCGGGACTCGGAGATGCAGGAGACAGAATTTTCGGAACCAAGTAATAAAATGTGTGATAGACCATATTGAATGGAGGTGTATATATGGGAGCTTCGGAAAAGAGAAAGGATTATATCTCATGGGATGAGTATTTTATGGGCATAGCGATGCTTTCAGGCATGCGTTCGAAGGATCCGAATACCCAGGTGGGTGCGTGCATAGTGGACCCGGAGCACAAGATACTCTCCATGGGCTATAACGGCTTTCCTCTTGGCTGCTCAGATGATGAGTTCACCTGGGCCAGAGAGGGAGAGGATAACAAGTATTTCTATTCTACACACAGCGAGCTCAATGCCATCTTAAACTACAGGGGCGGAAGCCTTGAGGGAGCGACCATATATGTCACCCTGTTTCCGTGCAATGAGTGCGCTAAGGCAATCATACAGTCCGGCATCAGGGAAGTAGTCTACGACTGTGACAAGTACGAGGGCACTGCCAGCGTGACAGCTTCAAAGAGGATGCTGAGGGCAGCGGGTGTTACAATTCGCAGGTATGAGCACACAGGCCGTGAGGTGACGCTTGTGTTGTAGCACTTGTGGTGTACACAGAGACTTTTGACATGGGAGCATTCGTTGTGGATAGTGATAATACTGCAATTGTTATGTCAAATTGACGTGATTTAACATGAAACGCATGTATTTTTTATGCATTTTACACATAAAAATGTAGACAAAAGCAATAAAAATGATATAATAATTTGTATATGAAAAGAGATAATAAGAAAGAGGTAATGAATGCACTTATCATGGTTTTCCAGTTTGGAATCAACATGATTGTGCCGATATTTCTCTGCACACTGGCCGGTGTGTGGATTGGGAAAAAGACCGGAGCGGACTGGGTAACTGTTCCATTGTTTTTCATTGGAGCGTTTGCGGGGGCAAACAATATATACCGTATGGTTCAAAAATTCCTGAAGCCAGAGGATGATGGCAGAGTCGTCAGACAGACACCGGGCAGGCAGAGTACTACGGAAACAGAGAAATCAGACAGTATTAGCAGGGTAGAGAAGGATGTTAAAAAGAATAAATGACGCATTGCCGGGACTTGTATTTGGGATAGTTTTTTACGGGATTGTTGTGCAGCTTATTGGGGTATGGTTTGTCACAGACAAAATTTCATATTCTATCGGCTTATGGTATGGGATAGCGATAGCTGTTGGTATGGCTGTCAATATCGCCACAGTCATATATGACGCGACCGCCATATATGGACAAAAGGATGCCAATCGCAGGATCGTAGCAAAATCACTTTTAAGGTATATTGTTGTTGCGGTCCTGTTATTTATATTGGGACTATTTGATTTTGGAAATCTGATAATGGCCTTTGTCGGTATGCTGGGACTCAAGATTTCAGCGTATTTACAGCCTTTATTTATGAAGGTGACAGACAGATTTTCCGGGAGAAGTGATGCATCTTCCGCCGGCGAAATGGAGACAGAGTAGCGAAACAGCAGGTAAACTTAATAAGGAGGAGGTGATAATGTGAATCAGGCGATTTTACTGGAAAGTAACGCAGACAATATCGACTTTATGATCCATGGTATTTTTTCGATAAAGGTATTCGGTCAGGAGGTCTGGATTACCACATCGCATGCCTGTATCCTCATAGTGATGGCCATTATGGTCATATTCGCTATAGTGGCAAACAGGAAGCTTAAAAAAGCAAAGGAAGTACCGGACGGCTTTCAGAATATCATCGAGCTCATCGTAGAGATGCTCGACAAGATGGTTGAGGGAACCATGGGTAAGTGGGCTCCGAGGTTTGTAAACTACATCAGCACGATTTTTATATTTATACTGATGAGTAATATCTCAGGCTTGTTTGGCTTAAGACCACCGACAGCCGACTACGGAACCACACTGGCGCTTGCACTTATTACATTTTTCATGATCAGATTCAATAAGGCTAAGCATCAAAGCGCAAAGGATATCTGGACCGGTATGTGTTCACCACTGCCGCCGTGGCTGCCTATATGGGCGCCAATCAACATTATCAGTGAGATTGCAATTCCTATCTCATTATCATTGCGTTTGTTCGCCAATGTGTTGTCAGGAACTGTTATCATGGCGCTGGTATATGGTCTGCTAAGGTTTATAGCCATAGCGTGGCCGTCAGTACTGCATGTATACTTTGATTTGTTCTCAGGAGCAATTCAGACATATGTATTCTGTATGCTGACAATGACATACGTTACACAGGCATGTGAGACGGATGAGTAAAACTATAAGATGTATTTTTAGGAGGATTCAATTATGGATATCAATGGACAGGATTTAATCAGAGCATGCTCAGCAATCGGTGCAGGTTTGGCAGTTATCGCCGGAATCGGACCTGGTGTTGGACAGGGTATCGCAGCAGGACATGGTGCAGCAGCCGTAGGACGTAACCCGGGAGCAAGAGGACAGATTATGTCAACCATGCTTTTAGGACAGGCGGTTGCAGAGACAACAGGTCTTTATGGTCTCGTTGTTGCATTACTTTTACTTTTCGTTCATCCGCTCGGATAGTATATTACGGTTTGCCGCAGAGGATTACCGTGCGGTGATACAGCCAACGGAAAGGAGAGTAAAAATTGTTAGCACAGGGATATACATTTTTGTTTAATCTGGATGCGCAGTTGCTCTTTGATACAGTACTTTTGGCAGTTGCAGTATTTTTCCTTTTCATGCTGATGTCGTATCTGCTTTTCAACCCTGCAAGGAAGCTGTTAAAGGACAGGCAGGACAGGATAGAAAGCGATATAAACACAGCTGTTGCCGACAAGGAAAGTGCCGCAGCACTAAAGGCAGAGTATGAGGGAAAGCTTAAGGATATCGATAAAGAGGCCGAGGCTATTCTCACAGAGGCGAGACAGAAGGCGCTTAAAAACCAGAACAAGATTGTGGATGATGCAAAGGAAGAGGCTTCACGCATCATAAAGAGAGCCAGAGAAGAGGCAGAGCTTGAGAAGAAGCATGCCATGGATGATATGAAGCAGGAGATGATACAGATAGCATCGCTTATGGCACAAAAGGCTGTCGCAGCTTCGATCACCACAGACATTCAGGATACACTCGTTGAAGAGACACTTAAGGAAATGGGAGAATCAACATGGCTAAGCTAGTATCTAAGGTATACGGTGATGCATTGTTTGAGGCTGCCCTTGAGGACAACAGGCTATCCAGCCTGTCTGACGAGGTAACAGCAGTAAAGGAAATCATTGCTGCAAATGATGACCTCTCAAAGCTGATGGATCATCCGCAGATTGATAAAGAAGAAAAGGTCAGAATCATCGAAGAAATATTTGGGGGAAGAGTTTCAGCGGAGCTGGTAGGGCTTATGAGGATGATTATAGAAAAGAATCACTACAAAGAGCTTACCTTAGTTTTCGACTACTTTCTTGACAGAGTCAAGGAGTACCAAAATATCGGAACAGCATATGTCACATCTGCATTTGAGCTTTCAAAGGAGCAGAAGCTTGCTGTGGAGAAACGACTTCTTGACACGACAAAATACGTGAAATTTGAGATGCATTTTGAGGTGGATACCGCGCTCATAGGCGGTATGAAAATCAGAATCGGGGACAGAGTGGTGGATTCATCTGTCAGCAGCAGATTAGAAAGACTCACCCGCGATTTGACAAAAATACAATTGAAAGTAGGTGAATGCGCTCCATGAATCTAAAGCCGGAAGAAATCAGCTCAGTAATAAAGGAGCAGATTAAAAGATACGCTTCCCAGCTCGAAGTCGCTGATGTAGGAACAGTCATTCAGGTGGCAGACGGAATCGCACGTATTCATGGTCTTGAGAATGCGATGCAGGGAGAGCTTTTGGAATTTCCAGGGGAAGTATATGGAATGGTATTAAACCTCGAGGAGGACAATGTCGGTGCTGTTTTACTTGGACAACAGCGCAATATCAACGAGGGAGATACAGTTAAGACCACAGGACGAGTGGTAGAGGTGCCGGTAGGCGATGCGATGCTCGGCCGAGTAGTAAATGCGCTCGGACAGCCAATCGACGGAAAGGGACCTATCCAGTCGGACAAATATCGTCAGATAGAGAGAGTAGCATCGGGAGTTATCTCGAGAAAGTCAGTAGATACACCGCTTCAGACCGGTATAAAGGCTATTGACTCAATGGTTCCTATCGGACGAGGACAAAGAGAGCTTATTATCGGAGACAGACAGACCGGAAAGACGGCTATCGCGATAGATACCATCATCAACCAGAAGGGACAGGGTGTGAAATGTATCTATGTAGCCATCGGTCAGAAGGCTTCTACGGTTGCATCCATAGTAAATGAGCTCGAGGAGTTCGGAGCCATGAGCTACACGACAGTAGTGGCTGCGACAGCATCAGAGCTTGCACCGTTACAGTATATCGCACCATACTCAGGCTGCGCTATAGGCGAGGAATGGATGGAAAACGGACAGGATGTGCTCATAGTTTACGATGATCTGAGTAAGCATGCAGCAGCATACCGTACGCTGTCGCTCCTTTTAAAGAGAGCGCCCGGACGAGAGGCTTATCCGGGAGATGTTTTCTATCTCCATTCAAGGCTTCTGGAGAGAGCAGCGAGACTGTCAGACAAGCTGGGTGGAGGTTCACTCACAGCCCTTCCTATCATTGAGACACAGGCGGGTGATGTATCGGCATATATCCCGACCAATGTTATCTCAATCACAGACGGTCAGATATATCTCGAGACAGAGATGTTCAACGCGGGCTTCAGACCTGCCATAAATGCAGGACTTTCAGTTTCACGAGTTGGAGGCTCGGCACAGATAAAGGCAATGAAAAAGATTGCAGCACCTATCCGAGTAGAGCTGGCTCAGTACAGAGAGCTTGCAGCGTTCTCACAGTTTGGCTCAGAGCTTGATGCAAGCACAGCAGAGCAGCTCGCACAGGGAGCACGAATCAAGGAGATTTTAAAGCAGCCGCAGTACAAGCCGATGCCTGTAGAGAAGCAGGTTATCATAATATACGCTGCGACAAAGAAGTATCTTATCGATATCAAAATCGAGGATATTTTAAGATTTGAGGCAGAGCTGTTTGATTTCATTGATACCAGATATCCTGAGATTCCTGAAGCAATCAGGGAGAAAAAGGTGATGGACGATGATACGGAGCAGGCACTTATAAAGGCAATCGAGGAATGCAAAAAGCAGTTCCGTTAGACGGTTGGATATTAGTAGAAGGCAGGTGGTAAAATGGCTTCGATGCGAGACATAAAGCGCAGAAAAAGCAGTATTACAAGTACTCAGCAGATCACAAAGGCCATGAAGCTCGTTTCTACCGTCAAGCTGCAAAAGGCGAGAGCACATGCGGAGGCAACAGATCCGTATTTCAACTATATGTACAGGACAGTAAGCTCGATGCTTGCAAAGAGCGGCAATCTGGAGCACCCATACTTAAAGGCTGGTGATTCGCCAAGGAAGGCGGTAGTTGTTTTGACATCAAACCGCGGACTGGCAGGCGGATACAACAGCAATATAGTAAAGCTCATCACACACGGAGACTTCAAAAAAGAAGAACTCGACATATACGCTGTAGGAGCAAAGGGCGAGGAGCTGCTTACGTCAAAGGGCTATCATATAGTCGAAAGTGCACCGGAGATGATGGAGGACCCGACCTACGAGGATGCTGCAGCACTTTGCAAAAGAGTGTTAAAGGCATTTACAGACGGTCAGGTGGGGGAGATTTATCTCGCATATACCCATTTCAAAAACACAGTTACACAGGAGGCGAAGCTCATAAAGCTATTGCCGGTGGAGCTGGATGAGAGCGGGGCAGATGAGAAAGAGGACTCCAATATTCTCATGAATTTTGAACCGAATCCGGAGGAGGCTTTGGAGCTTATTATACCAAAATATGTGACAAGCCTGTTTTACGGAGCACTGGTGGAGTCATTTGCCAGTGAAAACGGAGCCAGAATGCAGGCGATGGATTCTGCTACGAGCAATGCAGAGGATATGATCAGTGATCTGACATTGAAATATAACAGAGCGCGTCAGGGCTCAATCACGCAGGAGCTTACTGAGATAATTGCAGGAGCTAATGCGATAGAGTGATACATGCATATCCGGTCATGGGAAGGCAGGCATGTGTGTCTGTGAATGGCCAAAAAGGCAAGTGTATCATATGAATTAAAAAAGAAGGAGAAACTATAAATGGCAGATAAAAATGTAGGTAAAATCATACAGGTTATCAGTGCCGTTCTGGATATCAAGTTTTCAGAGGGTAATCTGCCTGAGATAAACGATGCAGTCGAGGTGCCGCTGAAAAACGGCGGAAAGCTGGTCGTTGAGGTTGCACAGCATCTGGGCGACGATACAGTCAGATGTATCGCCATGGGACCTACTGATGGTCTCGTCCGCGGCATGGACGCTATCGCAACAGGAGCACCTATTTCTGTGCCGGTGGGGGAGAATACACTTGGAAGAATGTTCAATGTGCTCGGAGAGCCTATCGATGAGGTTGAGCCTCCACAGACAGAGGAGAAATGGGCAATCCACAGACCTGCGCCTAGCTTTGAGGAGCAGGCTACATCGCAGGAGATGCTTGAGACAGGAATAAAGGTTGTAGATTTGCTCTGCCCATACCAGAAGGGTGGAAAAATCGGACTCTTCGGAGGTGCCGGAGTAGGAAAGACGGTGCTCATCCAGGAGCTTATCCACAACATCGCTACACAGCATGGTGGATACTCAGTATTTACCGGTGTAGGAGAGCGTACACGAGAGGGAAATGACCTGTACTACGAGATGAAGGAGTCAGGTGTTATCGACAAGACCACCATGGTGTTCGGACAGATGAACGAGCCACCTGGAGCACGTATGAGAGTTGCCCTGGCAGGACTTACGATGGCAGAGTATTTCCGTGACAGAGGCGGCAAGGATGTGCTTCTCTTTGTGGACAATATCTTCCGTTTCACCCAGGCAGGTTCAGAGGTATCAGCGCTTTTAGGACGTATGCCTTCAGCCGTTGGTTACCAGCCGACACTGCAGACAGAGATGGGAGCTCTTCAGGAGCGTATCACATCAACAAAGAACGGTTCAATCACATCGGTTCAGGCCGTATATGTGCCTGCAGATGACCTTACAGACCCGGCACCGGCGACTACCTTCGCACATCTCGATGCCACGACAGTACTTGAGCGTTCTATCGCAGAGCTTGGTATTTATCCGGCTGTAGACCCGCTGGCATCCACATCGCGTATCCTTGATCCGCGTATCGTGGGACAGGAGCATTTTGAGGTGGCACACGCTGTCCAGGAGATACTCCAGAAGTATAAGGAGCTGCAGGATATCATCGCAATCCTCGGTATGGATGAGCTCTCAGAGGAGGATAAGCTCGTAGTAAGCCGTGCACGTAAGGTGCAGCGTTTCCTGTCACAGCCGTTCTTCGTAGCAGGACAGTTTACCGGACTCGAGGGCAAATATGTGCCTATCGCCGAGACAATCAGAGGCTTTAAGGAGATACTCGAAGGAAAGCATGATGATGTACCGGAGAGCTATTTCTTAAACGTTGGAAGCATAGATGAAGTCCGTGCCAAGATGCAGTAATGTGAGGTGATTTCATGGCAGATAACATTTTTGACATAGAAATAATCACACCGGACAGGGTGTTCTACAAGGGAGAGACAGACTTCCTCGAGTTCAATACCCAAAACGGAGAGATTGGTGTATACAAAAACCATATACCGCTCACGACAGTGCTTGCACCGGGAATCGTGACTATCCATAATGGCGATGAGGAGAAAATAGCCGCAATCCATTCAGGCTTTGCGGAAATACTTGGAGACAAGGTCACATTTCTCGCAGAGCTTGCAGAGTGGCCTGATGAGATAGACATAGATCGCGCACAGGCTGCAAAGGAGCGGGCAGAGCAGCGCCTTTCAAATCACACAGCAGAGATTGATGTGAAGAGAGCAGAGTTTGCACTCAGGAAGGCACTTATCAGAATAGATGTGGCACATCATATGTAGTTATAAAATCCCGGAATCTGCAGGTAAGCGGATTTCCGGGATTTTTGCAGTTTATAAAAATTGCGGATATCATGCGCATATTCTATGGAAAATTCCGCTAAAATATGCTTTAATAGAAGATATATAGCAGTAAATAACAATTGCAAGAGGAAGAAAATGTCTAGAAGCAAGAGGCAGAAAAACGGAATGATAAATAAAGAAAAGGAAAATATAATTGACTCTGCAGAGCCGGAAAATAACAGCATGACGCAGCAGATGGTTATCCCTCAGGAGAGCGAGCGCATCCAGCGGGCCGAGTGGATTCACGAGCAGGTGAAGCTTCAGCGTGAGGCAGAGGATGAGGCCTGGGAGAAGATCATGGAGGAGCAGAAGCTGCTTACAGAGCGCAGACGCTCCATAGATGCTGATATAAACAGCAACAGGGAGCTGAAGCGATACCATGAGGACTGCATGGAGGATATCACAGACCAGGTATATTCACTGCATGGCATATCGGTAGACAAGCTGGAGGGCATAAAAGAGTATAGGAATGCCCTGTTCCGCGGAGAAGCATTCATAGTGTTTTGCATATCTGTAATAATGGCTGCGATTGTGGCATATGCCTATGGGCCGACTTCACAGCTGTGCCTGTATGTACTCATGTGTGTAGGTGCGGAGGGAGCGTTATTGTCCCAAAAGCGAAAGAATATACTGTTTTTCATCCCGCTTATCCTGATAGCGGCGGAGATGGCAGGCTACAAGCTGTATCCGCAGTATCTGGAGTATGTCACGATGGCTGGAGAGGCACTGGCGCTGCTTCTTATGATGATAGGCACTGTGGGATACTTTGTGCACAATCCATACCGCAAGGACAGAAAAAATATAAAGGCTGCAAAATCAGATCTTAAGGAACTACATAAGGTTGCCAAAAAGAGCGTAAAGAAAAATAAAAAGAGCCGCATAAAGAACGAAGCAAAAGAAGCAAAGCTTGCGGCAAAGCAGGCCAAAAGAGAGACCAAGGCTGCCATAAAGGAGCAGAAGAGGCAGAATAAGCTCGCAAAGAAGCAGGCCAAGTACGAGCTTAATGAGAAAAAACGACAGCAGAAGAGTGAGCGTGTTGAGCTTAAGCATGAGCTGAAGAAGACTCAGCTCATGGATAAGGTGAGAAGATTTACACCGAAGGAGCAGAATAGTGAAAGCACCTCTTCGGCAGAGAGCATAGATAACAATATCATAGATATAGAGCGCAAGATTAACTAAGGCTATATAAATTGCTGGGCATTTTTATTATAAATTTATAGTAGGAGGTAATTGCTATGCAGATTACAGACAAAAAAGGTGTGAAGATCACACAGGAAATGATTGGATTATTCTTTGAGGACATCAACTTTGCGGCAGACGGAGGTTTGTATGCGGAGATGATCGAGAACCGTTCATTTGAGGCAAAGGAGGGATTTGGCACTCCGGGTAATTTTTACACAGTGGATGACAACGGATATGCGTGGGAGACATATGCGGCAGACGGACAGGCTAAGCCGCGTATGCAGTACATTATGGGAACACCTCTTTCGGAGGCCAATCCTCACTATCTGAGATTTACTGCCACAGAGGCAGGACAGGGATTTTCCAACAAAGCATATGACGGTATCAGACTGCACAAGGGCATGAAATACAATGTATCATTTTATGCGAGATGCGTAGATTATGCGGGCAGTGATTTTGTGATATCAGTCAATAAGGACGGAAAAACATACGCAGAAACAACAGTTGAGGCTGTAAAAGCTATACCTTATGTACCTTTCTCAGATTTAAAAATCGAGATGGATATGAAGGATGCAGTTATGAACGCACAGATGGAGAAGCTGAAAATGCTGGATACAGACAAAATGTGCCGTTGTAATGACTGGATCAAATACGATGCGGTACTGACAGCGGATGATGATGTTGCAGGGGCTAAGTTTACAATAGCACTGGATGGGGCTGGAGTCATCGAGTTTGACCTCATATCAATGATACCTGAGGATGCAGTAAAAGGAATTTTCAGGAGAGATCTGTATGAGGCGCTGGCAGCAATAAAACCGGGATTTATCAGGTTTCCCGGCGGCTGTATTGTGGAGGGTATAAGCCTTGAGAACAGATATCGCTGGAAGAGAACAGTGGGAGAATTAAAAGACAGAAAATATATTCCTAATCTTTGGGCATTTGACGATGACAGATCAAAGACAGGATGGGATGTAAAACGTCCTGATTCCCACTATGGACAGTCTTTTGGAATAGGCTTTTACGAGTATTTCCTGCTTTGTGAGCTGCTCGGGGCAAAAGCACTTCCGGTGCTAAGCATCGGTACAGCGTGTCAGTTCAGGTCTACACAGTTAGTGACATCTGACAGCGAGGAATTTGATGAGTATGTGCAGGATGCACTTGATCTGATCGAGTTTGCCAACGGACCGGTAAACAGTAAGTGGGGCGCGCTCCGCGCAAAGATGGGACATCCTGAGAGCTTCGGACTGGATATGATATCAGTAGGAAATGAGCAGTGGGAGTCACAGTATGTGGATCTCTACAAGCGTCATCAGATATTTGAGAAAGCTATTCATGAGAAATATCCGGATATGAGGATACTCGGAACAGCAGGACCTTTCCTTGATTCACCTATTACTGAGGATGCATGGAAATTCTACAACAACGAGTTTAAGGCTAATCCAAACACCTGTTATGCCGTGGATGAGCACTATTATGTAAGTCCACAGTGGATGTATGATCATGTGGATCACTATGATGATTATCCGAGGGATATCGCAGTTTTTGCCGGTGAATATGCGGCACATACCACAGACAAACAGAACAATATGGAGAGTGCGTTGGCAGAGGCAGCCTTGCTTACAGGAATAGAGAAAAATGCAGATGTTGTTAAATTGGCATCATATGCGCCTCTTTTTAACCGTATCGGACACAGCCAGTGGAAGCCGGATATGATCTGGTTCGATGATGAAAAGGTATATCTGACACCGAACTATTATGTGCAGATGCTTTTTGCAAACCATGTGGGTGATGAGACAATTCCTATGAACGGTCAGGAGAAAGAGCTGCGTAAGGACGGTATATATGTATCGCTTTCACGCACACAGCAGGGCGAGACGATACTTAAAGTCGTAAATGTAAATGACAGCGAATATACGCTGCCACTTACAGATGGTGAAGGTGTTCCGGTCGAGGCAATAGCTCACGCATGGATACTTGAGGGAACAGGAGAAATCCCTGAGGCAATGCCGGAAATCACCGATGTGCGCGAGACAAATGTGCAGATTATCGGAGAGGTTAAGGTTTTAGCACAGAGCTTTATGGTACTGCGCTTCTAAACACTAAGCTGATACTTCTCCATCCAGTAATTAATCTGGATGAAATATGCGATAAGCTGCGGACCTGCCATGAGCTGGCCAAACCACGGACTGCCGTATTCTGCCGGTGCCTTTAAAAATTCGCGCGTTTTGTCAGCGTCAATGAGAGTGCGCACAGGGGCGTTAGGGGAGTCTAATATCTCCTCCATTCCCTTTATAAGGAGAGCTTCATATCCGGGATGATAAGTCTTTGGATATGGGCTCTTTTTTCTGTGCAAAAGCTCAGGCGGCAGGACATCTGAAAAAGCATCGCGAAGCAGAGTTTTTTCCACACCGTTTTGATATTTTATATGCCAAGGCACATTAAAGACATACTCAATGATACGATGGTCGGCAAAAGGGACGCGGGCCTCAAGCTCGGAGTACATGCTGGTGCGATCCATGCGGTCAAGAAGCGTCTGCATGAACCATTTGATATTGAGATATCCGATTATGCGGCGGCTTTCGTCCTCACCGGCCTCGCCGTAAAGGAGAGGTGCTTTTGACCTGGACTCCTCATATCGAAAAGCCTGATAACCGGATAAATCAAGCTCCAAACCCACATCATCGCGCAAAAGAGCAAGGCGTGGAGCGACATCCGATGACCATGGGAAGCCATATCTTTCCAGCAGCTCTTTGCGGTAAAACCACGGATATCCGCCAAAGATTTCATCAGCACACTCACCGGTAAGAGCTACCTTGTTTTTTCGGCTGACGAGGCTGCAGAAATACAAAAGTGACGAGTCCACATCGGTCATGCCGGGCATATCCTTTGCATCGACTGCGGCAAAGAGCGCCTTGAAGAGAGAGTTTTCATCACACTCGAGATAGGAGTGGGTTGTCTCATACTCCTCAAGCATACGATTGACATAGGGCAGATCCCTCTCCGGCTGGAAGGCGTTTGCCTTAAAATACCTGTCATTGTCCTTAAAGTCGAAGGAAAAAGTGTTGAGCGTTTTACCGCGCGTGTTCATATAGTTTGCGGCGATGGCGGTCACGATGCTCGAATCGATGCCGCCTGACAGAAAAGTACATACCGGTACATCGGAAACCATCTGCCTTTTTATAGCATCCTCCACCAGAAAACGTGTGTGAGCAACGGTATCCCTATAGCTCTCGGTGTGTTCCCGGCTTGTAAGCTCCCAGTAGGTTTCATCATGCAGCCCATCCCGGGAGTAAATAATGAAGTGTCCCGGCAAAACCTCAAACAAATCCTTAAACAGGGAAAGCCCGCTCGTGTGCGCAGGCCCGATAGCAAGAAGCTCCTGCAAGCCCTGTTTGTCAAGCTCAGGCTTTACTGCTGGGTGCGCAAAGCAGGCCTTTGGCTCGGAGCCAAACACCAGAGAATCCCCTCGGATGGCATAAAAAAGCGGTTTGACACCAACGCGGTCGCGGTACAAAAGTAACCGGCTTTTAGCCGCATCCCATATGGCAAATGCAAAAATACCGTTTAAGCGATTGACAAAATCAGCGCCCCAATGGATGTAGGCGTACAGAATAACCTCGGTGTCTGAGGTTGTGGAGCATACAAAGCCGTTTTCGGACAGCTCGGGAATCAGCTCATCAGTGTTGTAAATCTCACCGTTATAGCAGATAGTGTAATCATAGCCATTGTGGGTGCGCGTCATGGGCTGGTCGCCGCACAGGATATCACGGATGGCCAGACGGCTGTGCGACAGACCAATATGCTTTTTAAGGAAACGTCCTCTGGCATCGTTGCCGCGGTGGGCGAGCACAGCACGCATCTTCTCAAGACGAAAGTTCCAGTAATCGGTGTTCTTTTCAAAGTCTTCTTTAAAATTACAGAATCCGGCAATACCACACATAAAAATTCATATCTCCGTAAAAACAGATTTAATTTATATTATGCATACGCCTTGAAGCTGTTAATCCGGTCAGAAAATAAAATGATATGGTGGACAAAAGTCATTGTATTAATCAATTACCAAGCTGATTATAAAATTTTTATTGACAACAAAGGCAGAATAGCGTTACTCTTATTACATAAAGTTAGACAGCACTAACATACATAAATGACAGGTAACTACAGTAAGTACAATCTGACCAATAATTGTTTTTAAAGGTATAACCTTATATAAGGTAAATGTAATTTGAAATGTTGAAAGAGAGGATATCATATGTCAGAAGAAGAGAGAAAGTTCTTAGAAATAGTGGATTTGAAAAAGGGCTTCGGAAGCGGCGAGACGCGCCAGGAGGTGCTGCGAGGCATGAATTTTTCTGTGGCAAAGGGTGAGTTCTGTGTGCTGCTCGGGCCGTCAGGCTCCGGAAAGTCTACACTGCTCAATATCATCGGAGGCATCGACAGCGCCGATTCCGGATATATCAGCATAAATGGCGACAAGCTGAAGGATATGAGCGAGAAAAAGCTCACACAGTACCGCAGAAAGCACCTGGGATATGTATTTCAGATGTACAACCTGATTGCAAACCTGAATGTAAAGGAAAATATCGAGGTGGGCGCTTATCTGTCTGACAACGCACTGGATATCGATGAGCTGCTTCACACGCTTGGGCTTTACGAGCACCGCTATAAGCTTCCAAATCAGCTATCCGGTGGACAGCAGCAGCGTGTGTCAATAGGGCGTGCAATCGTGAAAAATCCGGATATACTGCTCTGCGACGAGCCAACAGGAGCGCTTGATTACAACACCTCAAAGGAGATTTTGAAGCTCATAGAGGATGTCAACAAAAAGTACGGAAATACCATAATCATGGTCACACACAATGAGGCCATCAAAAACATGGCAGACCACGTGATAAAGCTACGAGACGGAGCCGTGCGTCACAACGATATCAATACAAATAAGGTTTCGGCCGAAGAGCTTGAGTGGTAAGGAGGATTTGACCTATGAGCAGGAAAAAGATAAAAAGTCCTCTGATAAAGCGTATACCAAAGGAAATTATCGGTGACTGGAAGAAATATCTTGTTGTATTTATTTTCCTCGTGTTGACAATCGGCTTTGTATCGGGAATGTATGTGGCAAATGACAGCATGCTCACTTCTGCGGATGAGGGGGTAAGTAAGTACAAGCAGGAGGATGGACATTTTGAGCTTAAGGATAAGGCTGACAGTGAGCTTGTTACGGTTATCGAGTCAGGCGAGGTAAAAACAGCTCCAGACGAAAAAGACAGTGATAGCAGCAAAACTCCTGTCACGCTCTACGAGAATTTCTATCGCAACGAGGATGAGGACTACGACGCAGACGGCAAAAAGGACGGAACCATCCGTGTATACACAAAGACCGAGGATATCAACCTCGCATGTCTCATCGAGGGCTCTTTTCCACAAAATGAGAACGAAATCGCTGTGGATAGAATGCATGCAGACAACGTGGGGATGAAGGTCGGTGACACAATAAAGGTCAGCGGAAAAGAATTCAAGGTATCGGGCCTCATAGCGTATGTCAATTACTCCACACTGCATGAAAAGAAAACCGATATGATGTTTGATGCGATAAAGTTTGACGTGGCAATGGTGACAAAGGAGGGCTTTGACCGCCTGGACAAGAGCATTCACTATGCATATGCATGGAAATACGAGGATGAGCCGGCGGACGATATAGAACAGAAGGAAAAATCAGATGACTTTCTGGAGGCGATGGTGTCACAGGTTATGGCAACGGGCAATGAGGTGGAGGACTACACACCACGCTACTCAAATCCGGCAATCAATTTTGCCACGGACGATATGGGCTCAGACAAGGCCATGGGAGGAGTGCTTTTAGACATTCTTATCGTGATAATCGCATTCATTTTTGCAGTGACCATAAGCAATACGATAGCAAATGAATCATCAGCGATAGGCACGCTTCGCGCGTCGGGCTACACAAAGGGCGAGCTTATTAGGCATTACATTTCAATGCCTGTCATTGTGACATTTCTGGCAGCAGTAGTAGGAAATATACTGGGCTATACGGTATTCAAGGATGTGGTTGTGGGCATGTACTACAACAGCTACAGCCTGCCGACATATCACACAATCTGGAATCCGGGCGCATTCATAAAAACAACGATTGCTCCGGTGATTATCATGCTGGTTGTAAATCTTATTGTAATAATTCGCATGATGCAGCACACACCGCTTCAGTTTCTGCGTCATGACCTTAAGAAAACAAAGCGCAAAAAAGCAATGCGGCTTCCGCGCTGGAGCTTCATGAGCCGTTTCAGACTGCGAATCATGTTCCAGAATGTGGCAAACTATCTGATACTCTTTGTGGGAATATTTTTCATCATGGTAATGCTCGCGATGGCAGTCGGCATGCCGGATACACTTGATTATTACAAGAAAAATACCGACAGTATGATGTTTGCAAAATATCAGTACGTACTCAAATCCTATGTCGATGCAGACGGAAACGTGCTTGAAACCGACAACAGTGATGCAGAGAAATTTGACATGACATCGCTCTTAAGGAGAACAGATGAGTTTGACGAGGAGGTGTCTGTCTACGGAGTGGAAACAGACAGTGCATACGTAAAGCTTAAGGACATGGATTCGCTTAAGGATAACGAGGTGTACATATCAGACTCATTTGCAGATAAATATGGTATAAAACCGGGTGATACAATAAAGCTCGATGCACAGTACGAGAAAAAAACGTACAAATTCAAGGTGAAGGGAACCTACGATAAATCCCAGAGCATCGCGGTATTTATGCCGATAGAGCATTTTGCGGATACCTTTGATTTTGCAGATGGCAGATTCAGCGGATTTTTGTCAGACACAAAAATAAAGGATATCGATGAGAGTAATATCGCGACAACAATCACGATACGCGACATCACCAAAATGGCAGACCAGCTTGACCACTCCATGGGCTCATACATGCAGTACTTCCAGGTGCTTTGTATACTGCTCTCAGCCGTCATGATATATCTGCTAACGAAGCTCATCATCGAGAAAAATGAGACAGCCATATCTATGACCAAGATTTTAGGCTACGATAACAGAGAGATTGCAAGCCTTTATCTGGTCTCAACATCAATTGTGGTTGTCATCTCGGATATCATCAGTGTAGTACTTGGTGCAAAGGTAATGGATATTGTGTGGCGCATAATGCTGCAAACCTTCAGCGGCTGGTTTTCATTCCACATGACACCTGTCGGCTATGTAAAGATGTTTGCGTTCGTGCTCATCGGTTACCTGATAGTGACAGTATTTGATTTCAGTAGAATAAAGAGAATCCCGATGGACATGGCACTAAAGAATGTGGAATAGGTGAAAAGTAGACAAAAATAATTGGAGGTTTTTGTCAGGTTTCAACGTAAATCAGTCGTAAAAGCAGTAAAATGCTTTTGTGGCTGATTTTGGTATTTTGGGGGGATTATTGATTATATCAGCAAAAACACGTATTATATACATATACAAAAAAATTTTACGGTTCACGCCTGAGAGTGGCCGGTAACACAAAAAATCTTAACATATGATAAACAGAAGAATGAGGTATAAAAAATGACAGACAATTTTGAATTTAGAAGTATACACCCAGACGAGGTAGAACAGGCAATAGCAATTGAGCAGATATGCTTCCCACCGAATGAGGCATGTTCTCCAAAGGCAATGACAGAGAGAATTGCAAAGGTACCACAGCTATTTCTCGTGGCAATTGACAAATCAACCGGTAAGCTGGCAGGCTTTTTAAATGGTGTGGCAACAGACGAGGAAAAGTTCAGGGATGAGTTCTTCACAGACATCGATTTATGTGATGAAAACGGTAAAAATGTGATGCTTCTTGGCCTTGACGTGCTGCCGGAGTACCGTGGACAGGGCCTTGCCAGAGAGCTAGTGTACCGCTACAGTCAGCGTGAAAAGGCAAACGGACGAAAAAAGCTGTTTCTGACATGCTTAGAGCAGAAGGTGGAGATGTATAAGAAGTTTGGATTGCAGGATCTGGGAATTGCTGACTCTACCTGGGGTGGAGAAGAGTGGCATGAGATGGTACTAGAGGGATGAATGTGATAACATGGAAAATAAAGTATCTGATAACGTTATAGAAAAAAATTATAGGGAGTGTCTTAAATTCAATGAAATCAACGAAAGCAAAGTCGATAATTTTGACCTGGCAACAGCAAAGGCTGCCCTTGAAAATCTGTATGAGCTATACAAAAATGGCATATTAACAGGTCGTTTCACACAGGATAAGGACTATGTAGTAAGGTGTGCTGACCTGGTAACATTGGCTGAGGAGAACAAAGACAGCTTGTTTTATGATGCATGGCGCGTATGGTTTAGATACTTTGTATCGATGGGCTATGCAGGATGGAATGAGCTGTGGGAGGCAGTATGCCGTTGCTCCAGACGCTTAAGGGGCTGGAGAAAAATGGTATTCCACCAAGTTTGAGATGAAGATGCGCCACCCTGTAAGAGAGGATCTGCTTCGATATCTGCAGAGCAATTTACAACAAAGCATACAAAATAATACACAGGAGCTTAAGGCAATATGAAAACAATACGTGTAGTGGCTGCCGGCGGATGTGACATTGATTGAGAAGATTGGAGAGGAGTTGCATGAAACCAAGGACAACAAATAGCATGAACATACAAATTTTCGGAACAAAGAAATGTAATGACACAAAGAAAGCACAGCGATTTTTTAAGGAGCGTGGGATAAAGTTTCAGTTTATCGACATGAAGGAAAAAGGCATGAGTAAGGGCGAATTTAATTCTGTCGCCCAGGTGAATGGCGGTCTTGACAATATGATTAACTGGGATGGCAAAGATAAGGATTTGCTGGCACTTATAAAGTACATAGCAGATGAGGACAAGCTGGATAAAGTGCTTGAAAATCCGCAGGTGATTAAGACACCGGTGGTCAGAAACGGCAGGCAGTCAACAATCGGGTACCGGCCGGATGTATGGAAGACATGGAAATAACACTAAAGGAAATGAAAGGCAGGAAATTATATATGTATTATGTACCGGATGGCACAGAGCAGTGCGGTTATTATGAGTGTAAAGAGTGTGGAAGCAGGTTTCTGGATTTAAAAATTGCACCAACATTGGTATGTCCATACTGTGGAGAAGAGGCAGATATGGAGATAGGACCTGATGAGGAGATGCCAAAAGTTGTAGAATCTGCGAAGCTTATTCAGATGGTTAGAGGCGTTGAAGAGGTAGAGAAGATGGATAAGCTGTTATCGCTTGCGGTGACAGGTGGCGATTTTAACTGGATATAAGAATGCAGATATTTGTAGACGCAGATGTAAAGTAGCTGCCGGCGGATGTGACATTGATTGAGAAGATTGGAGAGGCACTATATGAAACCAAGGACAGCAAAGAGTATGGAGCTATATGATATATTGATTAGGCGCGGGTATCCGGAGCCATTTTGCGATGAGATAACGAAAAACCTAAATACCGACTGGACAGCTCAAAGGATGATAGGATATCTGTCACACTATAAAAAGCTTCCCATGGAGGAAATCGCCGATGAGATGCTTGCGATACTCAGCGACCGCAACCGCATAATGCAAAAGCATGAGCTTGAGGAGACGAATGCAAGATGGAATGACTACTTAAACAGATAAAGTCAGGAGGATTCACATGAGAGTACTGAATATCGAAGATGATACATTTAAACACAATGATATTTGCAAAGCCCTGTCAGGATGTGGGATTAAAGATATCGAATGGTCCAATAATCTCGCGGATGGGTGGAAACAGATTAAAAACTCAATAGATAGTAATAATCCGTATGATCTGATAATTACTGATATGTATTATCCCGATGAGCCGGGTGGCAGAGAGGAACAATCAGGAGATGTTCTGATTGACAGAGTGATTAAGAACAAAATCACAATACCTGTAATTCTCTGCTCCAGCGTGAATCTCAAATACCCGGAAATATATGGCTGTGTTTATTATAGCAGGGAAAGAAACTGGGAGGCAGATATGCAGAAGCTTGTAAATAGCCTTGTGGCAGGATAATACTAATAAATCTCAAGCTTCTGATCAACCAGTGATTCACCTTCATATACAAGCTTAAGTGTGAAGAAATTTTCTTCATTTTCAAGCAGGAGCTTTAAGAAGATAGCGTCGCCTTCCCAGGTAGGAAGTGTGGGCACGATAGTTTTATCCACCCATTTGAGGTCACCTTCGTTGCATGTTATAAGCTTGCCGGAAAATTCATCAGCGGTGAAAAGACACATCAATTCAGGCTCCTGTTTATCACTTATAAAAGTTATGAGTGCGCGGAAACGGTATGATGTGAGTGTGAGCCCTGTTTCCTCTTTGACTTCACGGAGCAAGCATTCTTCGGGTGATTCACCATTCTCGGCGTGACCGCCAACACCAATCCATTTTCCTTCATTTATATCATTTTCTTTCTTAATACGATGAAGCATGAGATATTGTCCATCGTGTTCTATGTAGCATAGAGTAGTTATTTTCATGATGTACCTCCGTCAGATGATTATAACATAAAATGTGCGGGGGAAGACAGGAAAAATATCTATCTGCATAGCAGCCTAAAATGAATTGCAGACACCCCCTGTAAAGTAGTATAATAACAACAATTAATACAGCTAATTGCACAAACTGGAATTGGCAATAAGCATGAAATGAGGTTTACACTATGGACGTAAGAAAAATGAGAAACGAATTACTGGGAAAGCGACTTGTGGCTGCGCTTGAGTCGCGCAACATGGAAGCATATTATGTCGAGACAAAGGAAGAGGCTGTTAAGAAGGCACTGGAGCTGATTCCAAAGGGCAGCTCAATCAATATGGGCGGTGCCACATCGGTGAAGGAGTGTGGTCTGTATGAGGCGCTCTCAAACGGAGAATATCAGTTTTATGACAGGGACAAGGTGTCTACGCAGGAGGAGAAGCAGGAGATAGCGTTAAAGGCATTTACATCGGATTATTTCCTTGGAAGTGTCAATGCTATGAGCGAGGATGGCGTATTTATCAATATTGACGGAAATGCAAACCGCGTGGCGGCATATGCTTACGGACCGAAGCATGTGCTTCTTATAGTAGGCATGAACAAGGTCGTAAAGACTGAGGCAGACGCTATGAGCCGTGCGAGAAATGAGGCAGCGCCTATTAACGCACAGCGCTTTGGCATCGACACACCATGCTCTAAGAACGGCACCTGCTTTGACTGCAAGAGTCCGCAGTGTATCTGTTGTCAGATTCTGACCACACGCTTCTCAAGGGTGAAGGGACGTTTCCAGATTATTCTTGTGGATGAGAATCTGGGCTTTTAATATTTAATGCGCTTGTGGCTCGTAACTGTGAATGTACTGAACAGTTACGAAATAGTCAGAAATTCCTGATATTATTATGCATTATACGGAAAGAAAACATACGGAAACGGAACATGCGGAAGGAAAGCATATGGAAACGAAATATACGGAAAGGAAGCATACGAAATGGGATATTTAATTAGTGAGACAACAAAAGAGGAACGCGAGGCAATTGTGGCTGAGTCGCTTGGCAATATCGAGGCAACCTGCGATGGCTGCATGTCGGGGCTTGCCGAGATGTATCAGGACTATATTGACGGAAAGAAGGAGCTTCGTGAGATAAATATGGAGTTCAACGCCAGGTATGTACACGGAGAGGATATGCCTGGGCGAAGCGGCTGCGGATATAAATAAAAAACGTGCAACCCTTTTGGGCTGCACGTTTTTTATTATCCTAAAAGTGCTTTATCAGAAGCAAATTCCTCGCCGGAAACCTCCTCAAACTTCATGAGCAGATCCTCCACAGTGAGGTTTTTCTTTTCCTCGCCTGAAATATTAAGGACAACCTGTCCGTTATTCATCATGATGAGTCTGTTTCCGTGAGCGATGGCATCACGCATGTTGTGTGTGACCATCATGGCTGTCAGGCTGTTCTCCTTGATGATTTTGTCTGTGAGAGTGAGCACCTTTGCGGCTGTCTTAGGGTCTAAAGCAGCGGTGTGCTCATCCAAAAGCAGCACTTTCGGTTTCTGGAGTGAAGCCATGAGCAGTGTAACAGCCTGACGCTGTCCACCTGAGAGCAGACCAACCTTTGAGGTCATTCGATCCTCGAGTCCCAGGTCAAGCTCCTTTAAAAGCTCGTGGAAATGCTCCTTTTCAGCCTTTGTGATACCCCAGCCAAGACCACGGCGCTTTCCGCGGCGCGCTGCAAGTGCGAGGTTTTCATCAATCTGCATGGTTGCGGTAGTTCCTGTCATTGGATCCTGGAACACACGTCCCAGAAATGATGCACGCTTGAACTCAGGAAGTCCTGTGACATCCACTCCATCGATGAGAATTGAACCATCGTCAACAGGCCATGTGCCTGCAACGGCATTGAGCATGGTAGATTTTCCGGCACCGTTTCCACCGATAACAGTGACGAAATCGCCCTCCTCAAGCTTTAGGTTTACACCATTAAGGGCATGCTTTTCATTGATTGTGCCCGGATTGAAGGTTTTATGTACATTTCTAATCTCTAGCATTTATTTGCCCTCCTTTGCATTAAGTGCTGCGGCAGAGCGCTTGCCGGCCTTTTTAAAGGAGGCCTTGCTCTTGCCCTTCAGGTAAGGCACTGCAAGGAAAATTGCCACGATGATTGCAGTGAAGAGCTTTAAGTCATCACTTGGCATCTGCAGCCACAGAACAATTCCGATTACAATGTAGTAAACAATTCCACCAAATATGACAAAGATAAGCTTTCCCATGAAATTCATGTGCTTTCCGAGGATTGCATCGCCGAGCACCTCACCGATGATAACTGCGGCAAGACCGATGACGATTCCACCACGGCCCATGTTTACATCGGAAAAGCCTGAGTACTGTGAAAGCAGGCCGCCTGAGAGTGCTACAATTGCATTTGAAAGCGCAAGACCGATGAGCTTCATGTTGTCGATGTTGATACCCTGAGCCTTGCTCATTGCAGGGTTGCAACCAGTAGCACGGATAGCAGAGCCCTGCTCTGTTCCGAAATACCAGTAAAGCACCGCGATAATTACAACCGAGAAAATCACACCGACAATTATCGCATGTGTCAGATTACGTGATGAAAGCACCAGATTATATTTATCTGCGCTAAGTGCCTGGTTGGCGTGGCGCTGCATGATATTTAAGTTGATAGAGTAGAGCGCTATCTGTGTAAGGATTCCTGCCAGAATCGGAGGAATGCCGAGCTTTGTATGTAAGAGACCAGTGCAGAGTCCTGCGAGCAGACCGGCAATACATGCGCAAAGCAGTGAAACCCAGATATTGTAGCCGTTAATCGTCATCATAACGGTTACGGCACCACCTGTTGCAAATGAGCCATCAACCGTCAGATCTGCGAAGTCCAGCAGTCTGAAGGTGATGTAAACACCGAGTGCCATGATACCCCAAATCAGACCCTGAGCTATATTGCCCGGAAGGGCATTGGTGAATGCAACCGGATTTAAGGTTGCAAAATAATTCATTAGAATCATTTTATTAAATACCTCCATAGTGCAGCTGTTTATTCAGCTGAGATTTCCTCATAGCCGTCCGGAACTGTGATTCCAAGCTCCTTGGCGCGGTCCGGAAGGTACTCCTTAGTGAACTTAGGAGCGCTCTTGACCTCCATAGTTTTGATGTCTGTACCATTTACAAGGATATCGTAAGCCATCTCACCTGTTGTGTATCCAAGGTCATAGTAGCTGATAGAAAGTGTTGCCACACCACAGCCCTTAGCGATTCCTTCCTCGCCGGCGAAGATAGGTTTCTTAGCCTGTGAAGCTACATTGTTGATAGCCTCTGTACATGAAGCAGCAGTGTTGTCAGTTGGGATGTAGATTGCATCAGATGCATCACATGCGCTCTGTGTTACTGCAGCAACATCATTTGAATCAGAGAAGGTGTACTCTTTTACAGTGTATCCCTCGTCCTCAAGGTATTTGGTAATAGTTGTTGACTGGTAGATACTGTTTGGCTCAGATGAACAGTAGATGATACCGATGTTCTTTGCATCCGGGAAGAGCTCCTTGATGCATTTAGCCTGCTCATCGAGTGGAGCGAGGTCTGTAGTACCTGAAATATTCTTTCCTGTAGTGCCTGACCAGTCTGACATATCAAGAGCTGTAGCGTAGTCTGTGATAGATGTTCCGAGAATCGGAATAGAGTCTGTGGCTGCTGAAGCGGCCTGAAGAGCTGCTGTAGCATTTCCAAGGATAAGGTCGTAGTCGTTGGTGACGAACTTGGTGCAGATTGTAGAGCATGTAGAAGCATCTCCTGCGGCGTTCTGCTCGTCAAATGAGACATCGTCTCCGAGCTTGTCCTTTAATGCGTCCTCAAAGCCCTTTGTAGCAGCATCGAGAGCCTCGTGCTGTACGAGCTGGCAGATACCTACCTGATATTTGGCATCTGAGTTCTTACCTGACTGTGTGCCACCGTTTGCTGAACCGGAATCTCCGCATCCGGCAAGTCCAAGAACCATTGTTCCGGCAAGAACAAGTGAAGCTAAAATTTTAGATCTCTTTTTCATGATAATTCCTCCTTTTATCAGCGCTTTAAAGCGTTGATGTATCAATTAGGTAAATTATATTCACTTATTAATGAGAAGTCAAGAGAAGATGAGGAAAAAGTAGGGTTTAATATATATAAATGATGGATAATAGGCTATAATTGAAAATAAACATAGCATCAACAAAACAGTAAAGGAAGAAAACACTTTGATAAATATAGCGATATGTGACGATGATTTAGTCTTTGCGTCAAAAATGGAAGCAATATCTTAAAAAGTGGAGCTTATGGTCTCCATTTGTTTCGCTGTGGTTAGGGAGCTGTTTTGTGGATTTCAGCGGTTTCAGCTACTTTTTTGGAGAATTTTCCGGCTGTTTCGCTGGGATTGGGGAGCTGTTTTGTGGATTTCAGCGGTTTCAGCTACTTTTTTGGAGGATTTTCCGGCTGTTTCGCTGTGATTAGGGGAGCTGTTTTGTGGATTTCAGCGGTTTCAGCTACTTTTTTCAAGAATTTTTCCAGCTTTTGGGCTGGATTGGGGAGCTGTTTTAGAAGTTTTATGGATTACAGCTACCCAAGGCCTGCCTGCTATCAACCTATGGCTATTGTACATTATGTTAATTTAGTGTGGGGAATATTATGCTAAAGAATAAAAATGATGGTTCATACTGGATTTCCGCAGTAAATATTAAAAAACTTCGCATTAAAAGAAACCATCTTAAAATGCGAAGTTTTTTATATAATTATTCAGCTACAACCTTGGCAAATTTCTTTTTACCACGTCTGATAATGAGACCCTCGCCCTTGAAATCGTTGAGAGTGTATTTTGTAGAGATATCAGTTACCTTCTCATCTGCAACGGAAACACCGCCCTGCTGGATATTTCTGCGGCCGTCTCCTCTTGAATCGCAAAGTCCTGCTTTTACGAGAACAGAGATGATATCAAGCTCTCCGTCAGGGAAGTCCTCAGCTGTAACGGTAACTGTAGGCATATTTGTATTGTTGGCTCCGCCTGCGAAAAGTGCATGGCTTGCCTCTTTAGCCTTTGTGGCTTCCTCCTCACCGTGAACAAGCTTTGTAAGCTCGAATGCCAGAATTTCCTTAGCTTCATTGAGCTGTGCGCCCTCCCAGCTTTCCATCTTGTCAATTTCCTCGAGAGGAAGGAAGGTGAGCATTCTGATACATTTAAGGACATCGGCATCAGAAACGTTTCTCCAGTACTGGAAGAACTCGAAAGGTGTTGTCTTGTTAGGATCAAGCCATACTGCACCGGACTGTGTCTTGCCCATCTTCTTGCCCTCAGAGTTTAGGAGCAGATTGATTGTCATAGCGTATGCGTCTTTTCCAAGCTTACGTCTGATAAGCTCTGTTCCACCGAGCATGTTGCTCCACTGGTCGTCTCCACCGAACTCCATGTTGCAGCCGTATTTCTGGAAAAGTGTGTAGAAATCGTAGCTCTGCATGATCATGTAGTTAAACTCAAGGAAGGAAAGACCCTTTTCCATACGCTGCTTGTAGCACTCAGCTGTAAGCATACGGTTTACTGAGAAATGAGCACCAACCTCGCGGAGCACATCCACGTAGTTTAAGTCCATCAGCCAGTCAGCGTTGTTTACCATGATAGCCTTTCCCTCGCCAAAGTCGATGAAGCGGCTCATCTGTTTCTTGAAGCACTCTACGTTGTGGTTGATAGTCTCTGTTGTCATCATCTGGCGCATATCTGTACGTCCTGATGGATCACCGATCTGTGCGGTACCTCCACCGATAAGTACGATAGGCTTGTTTCCGGCCATCTGAAGTCTCTTCATAAGGCAAAGAGCCATGAAATGTCCAACGTGAAGGCTGTCTGCTGTAGGATCAAAGCCGATGTAGAAGGTAGCCTTTCCGTTGTTTATAAGCTCTTTGATTTCTTTTTCGTCTGTTACCTGCGCGATAAGACCGCGGGCAACTAATTCGTCATAAATTGTCATGATTTTCCTCCTGATAGATTGAATTTGTATTCTGAAAATAAAATATCCCCCTCATCCATTTAAGGACGAGGGGGATTTCTCGCGTTACCACCTTAATTTGCATCCTGCTCGCACAGGAATGCCTCCGTGAGTTGTCACACATTATTCGACATATATTATATAGTGAAAATAGCCGATTCTGCTAACACTCCGGCACTATAACGTGTGCCAATACGTTGCGGCTTATTAATCGAACCGATGATATTTAACTATCCGGTATGATGTTCGGTGCAAAGCTCCGGGATGTATTCCAGATCTGTTTGCCTTGCGCCTCTCACCTGCCGGCAGCTCTCTGTAAGTATTGCAGAAATGTACTTGTTCCCATCAAAGCCTGTTGAAATGTAATTGTGCTTCAATTGACGATATTATAGCTGTTTAAGAAGGGGTTTGTCAAGGGTGCAAAAAGCAGTGTATGAAAAGCTTTTTAAATATTGCGCTCTGACCTATGGTGATGTATACTTTGAATAACAAACAAACTTTGGTTATGAAAGGAAGAAAAAATGAGCGCATATTATATTATTATGAGTATGATTGACGGCTTTGAGGCGTTTATCAATCTGGCAGTTATGGTACTGACAATTATTGCATCATGGATTATGTATGCAAAGGCAGGAGAGCCCGGCTGGGCGGCTATTGTACCGTTTTACAGCTCATACGTCAGATTTAAGATTGCAGGGAAAAAGAAGCTGTTCTGGGGATATCTTGTGGCTACTATCGGAATTATAGTGGGATGTATTATATTGATGTATGAGATTATTGCATCAGGACTTTCTGTTATGACATCCGATTATATGGGAGCGTATTATGATTCTACCTATGGATATGGTGTAAGCAGTATCGGAAATCACATGGGCATGCTGATATTTGCAGTTATTCTGATTATTGCAGCAATGATTGTGGCATTGGTTATGAGTATCCTCTGCTGTGTCGGACTGTCACATGCGTTTGGCAAGGGAGCCGGATTTGCCTGCGGACTTATATTCCTCAATGTGATTTTTATCTGTATTATTGCCTTCAACAAAAACATTGTTTATGTGGGAGATGGATATAATAGTAATAATAACTACTATAATCCATACGGTTCAAACGGATACGGTCAGCAGTATGGTCAGAACATGTACGGAAACGGAGCAAATCAGCAGTACGGCCAGAACATGTACGGAAACGGAGCAAACCAGCAGTACGGCCAGAACATGTACGGAAACGGAGCAAATCAGCAGTACGGTCAGAACATGTACGGAAACGGGGCAAACCAGCAGTACGGTCAGAACATGTATGGAGACGGCGCAGCTCAGGGAGGGGATGATCAAAATTCCTACGGTACATCACAACAGCAGCCATGGAATGATGAGTATAACAACAAAGATTACGAATAAATAATAAGAATAAAGCGCATGAATAAAAGCTATAAATAAATGTTATAGTACAAATTTGTATCATTCTCTTGACATATAGAGTCAGAGGGCTATAATACAAAACAAGATTTAAATAAATATGTTCACCAAAATTCGTTGATGAGAACAAGGTCCAATTTGTATTTATTTTCAGAGAGCCTGTGGGCGGTGCGAACAGGTAATGGTCAGATTGGAATATCCTCTCTAAGAAGCGGGCTGAAAGCATTAAGTGTGTCTGTAAACCTCGCCGGTGTCTACCGTTATATGGAAAGCATATGCTGGTATGCAGAGTGTCACAGTAATACACTGTGGAATCAGGGTGGTAACGCGGATTATTTCGTCCCTTTTCAGATTATGTCAATCTGGAAAGGGATTTTTTAATTCCATAAAAGAGTTTTAGTGAGCAGAAAAATGTTAAGGAGGCTTACAATGAAAGCATTACAAAAAGTAAGTAAATTTTTATCAGACTACACATCGATAGTTGTCATAACAATCGCCGTAGTCACATTTCTGGTTCCGAATCTGATGGCCTGGGTAAATCAGATGCTGTTTGTGGATCCGGTATCCAACAAGTTCACATGTCAGTCAATCATTATCGGAATCATCATGTTTAGTATGGGACTTACACTTACGACACAGGATTTCAAGATACTCGCACAGAGACCATTTGATATATGTGTAGGTGCGATCGCACAGTATCTTATCATGCCGTTTCTTGCATTTGGTATCTCAAAGGCATTGAATCTGCCTGACGGAATCGCACTTGGACTTATCCTCGTAGGCTGCTGTCCTGGTGGTGTTTCTTCAAATATTATGTCATACCTCTGCGGTGGTGATGTGGCATTCTCAGTTGGAATGACAACAGTTTCCACATTGCTCTCACCATTTATGACACCGCTTCTGGTATCATTGCTTGCAAGCGGAACACATGTCTCAATCAAGGCACTTCCGATGTTTGTGTCAATCATTGAGACTGTAATCTTTCCTGTAGCGGTTGGATTTTTACTCAACTACCTGCTTGGAAAGAAAAAGGCATTTGCCGAGGCTCAGAAGATCATGCCGGGTATTGCGGTGCTTGGTCTGGCATTCGTTGTAGGTGGTGTTGTATCATCACAGGGCTCAAAGTTCTTTACATCAGGAGTAGTAATTTTTGCGGCAGTTCTGTTACATAACGGACTTGGATATCTGCTCGGATACGGTGCAGGAAAGCTGGTAGGCATGAACACAGCCAAGAAGAGAACCATCTCTATCGAGGTTGGTATGCAGAATGCAGGTCTTGCCACAAACCTTGCCACCACTACAGCACAGTTTGCTTCAACACCTGAATCAGCCATCATCTGTGCAGTGTCATGTACATGGCATTCAATCTCAGGCACACTGCTTGCCGGAGCCTTTGCATTAAAGGACAAAATGGCTGCTAAAAAGGCAGAAGAAGCCGCTGAGACAAAGACAGCATAAAGAGAATGAATACCTATTATAACCGATTGGTAAATTAAACAAAAACAATAGAAATTAAAA
>OHGH01000150.1_pt1 | contig 47930 bp, 70 predicted proteins | sample 1567801 | NCBI WGS metagenome assembly OHGH01 (sample SAMEA3879519, study PRJEB24766) | human gut metagenome | biome: human-associated habitat; feature: feces | place: USA | collected 1985/1987
GTTCACGCTGGAGACAACCGCATGACGTTGTAATTCCCTGTTATCACTTGGTATGGTATAATTATATATATATCTAATACCTCGTCAACTTGTTGTAATTCCCTGTTATCACTTGGTATGGTATAATGTGCGAATTGTGCCATCTGCGTTCCAACTTGTTGTAATTCCCTGTTATCACTTGGTATGGTATAATATATAGAGATAGAGAAAGAAAATACAAAAGGTTGTAATTCCCTGTTATCACTTGGTATGGTATAATGATGCTGTGGTGCCAAATCCAGTCACTCTGGTTGTAATTCCCTGTTATCACTTGGTATGGTATAATGCAAAACGGCAGTTGACACGTTCAAATTTAGTTGTAATTCCCTGTTATCACTTGGTATGGTATAATTTTCCATCTGTGTGAAGTCATCATACTCTCGTTGTAATTCCCTGTTATCACTTGGTATGGTATAATTTGTACCTCTGTGTTCTGTATAATTCAGGTGTTGTAATTCCCTGTTATCACTTGGTATGGTATAATCAGTTGCAGAAGAAGAACAGTTGACAGATGTTGTAATTCCCTGTTATCACTTGGTATGGTATAATAGGGAGCACAAATCCCCACGAACTACAGGGATTCGTGGGGATTTCATCTAAAAAAAATCTTTAATTTGGAAGTTAAATTCTATCGAAAATCTTCTTTTTTCAAAAAACATCCATTAATTCTATTGATTCCGGGGTGTCATCGAACGTTTTCGTTCCTAACATAATTTCCATAGATTCATACTGCTTTTCTGTTAAAACCAGCGCACGTACTGATCCTTTTAAGGGCAGATTTTGTTTTAAACGCTGTTTATGCATTGCAACTGCATCCATACCATTGCATATCCTGGAATATACAGACCACTGCACCATATTGTAGCCATCTTTCAATAAAAACTTACGAAATTTTGTGGCATCCTTTTTCTCTTTTGCAGTTACTACTGGCAGATCAAAAAATACTAACATTCTCATAAACCTATTCATAGCTATGTACCTGTAATTGCATCAGTTCCGGCAACTCCAAATCTGATCTTTTTCCCTGCAAAGCACTACTGTAACTTGCCACCAGCATATCAATACAATTACTGATAATACGTTTTTCTCCTTTCATATCCATATCATAATTTATAATACCAAAAATACCACGTTTTCTTTCTGGCGTAAGATCGCTGTCAATTTCTGCTATATCATAATTTTGGGCTACATACAGGTCAACTAACGGACGAAATGGCTCGATCATATCATCCGCCAAATTAAAATTATTCAGCTCACTATGATGGAACACTCCAATCGAAGGCTCCAATCCATAACAGACAATGGAGCGGGCGATCAGACCTCTTACAATAGCATAACCATAATTTAACGCCGCGTTAATGATATGATCATTACCGCGTGAAAATCCTAATCCATACAGACTTTTAAAATAAAAAGCTGCTGCTTTCGCCTCCACATGTGTTCGATCGCCTGACTGGACTTCTTTACACATTTTCATCAGTTCTTCTGATCCATCCAGTTCAAGGTAGGCTAAACACAATGCCTGGTTTCTTATTTTCTGAACCACGATCTGCTGCCAGAGTCTTTTCTGTAAGGGCTTTCCTGCCTCTATCTGATATTTCAGAATTTTAAAATGGCGACTGTGCCTTACCATGGGAAGCAATACTGCATTCGGAAGATGTTTCTCATCACAGACATAAACCGCGATTCCCATATCTGCCATTTTTTGAAGTAAATAAGCTGAGACAGTTACGGTCTGATTTTCTATAATGATACAGTTGATATCCTCCAGTGGAATCTGTCTTGCTATGTCTGTTTCAATATTTAGCTGCTGATTTTTGATAGACAGCTTTACATGACTGTCTATCTTAATATTTCGAAATCCCATTTATCCCCCATGTTTTTATCAAGAAAACCCCATTCGTTTTTCACTTCTTACTACTGAAACATGACCTAAAACATCTATCTGACATTTTTCAAGCACATCCAGACTTTGTATACCTAAGCCTCTAAACTTATAACGGCTGTCATGTGCAATTCCTTGTATATTAGCAGCCGAAATATCTGCGCCTATATAGTATGCATACGTTTCTTTTATACCCTCCATCCCACCATTTACCATTTTTATAGGTATATCTTTTTTACTCTTTATATGTATTAAATCCCTCGAATACAAACTGAATAAAAAGTCCTTATCCTCCATAACTTTCCATTCTCCATATGGCTTATGTGCTGTCGCAGCCCTATTCGGCAGCACCTTCTTCACCACATCCGCCGTATACACCGGTACAAAATAATACTTTCCATTCACATGAAATACATCGATTCTGACCATACCGCCATTTTCTGCAATTCCATTTCCGGAATCCACAAATACCCCCATCGTCTGTTTCTTCTGTATCTTGACTTTCCGTACTACCGGACCTTCTGTACCGTCTGCTTTCGGCTTATGAAAATCCTGAGCAAATGCCTTTTTTGCATCGTTTCCATATAACAACAACTGTTTTTTCAATGCCTCGTATAATAAAAGGTCACTTTGTGGGTTATAGTAGCCGTCGATTTCTCCATCTTTATCCAACTTCAGATCTGTCAAAGCCGTCTTAGTCAATACGATTCCTTCATCCTTAAAATGTCTCGGACTGCGGATCGTATCTGCATGTGCAGCCCCTGTTACCTTATGATTTGGCATTCTTGAGACAAAAATCGGACGAAGATTTTCATAATCATACTCTGGATAATCCAACTCCAAAGCAACATCAGAGTGTGTATCTAAAAATCCCTTCGGATCATCCCCCATTCTCACATCCAGTTCTGTCCGAAATAACTCCCACGGTTTTGGAATATGAACACCAAATATCTCATCCCATTCTGCCCTGCTGTAATCTTCCGGTCGAAAGATTTCTCCTGTCTCCGCATCCACAAACTCTGTACCTTTTGAGTAACATCTCTCCCTTACTTTTGTATAACGCGATATTTTCTGTATCATGCCATCCGTACAGCAGGCGATGACAACCGCATCCATCGCATGATGTGTATCTGTCTCACGATTTTTCTGAGGTAATCCCCAGCGTTTTCTTAAGTACGCCGTAATTGCTCCATTTACCGCGCGTACCTGTTTTTTCTTTTCCGGACGGTTTAACGGTGCCATTTCAAGGTTCTGACGGATCATATTATAAATAACGGTTGTAATATATTTTGTATCCGTTAAGTTACGCTCTTTAAATTCACTACGCTCTTCCTCTGAAAAATGTTTTTTCAAAAGTTTCTGCTGTTTTTTATAATCCCGTATCGTCGTCTTCACACGAGTTTCAAACTCATTCCAACGCTGCTCATCATTTCCCATGTATTCATAAGGTGTCCTGTTTCCCTTTTGGCGGTTTTCCTGAGAAGTGACAAGTACCTTATTCCGAAAACTGTCATCAAATGTAATACTGTATGGCAAAATATGATCAATATCATATCCCGGTTTAAACAGTTCTTCCAATGGAATAGTCTTACCGGAATACATACAGATTCCCTGCTGTTCCTGCCACAGGCGATACTTTAAAATATCCTGTCCGGTTGGTGATAATTTTCCCAATTCCTGAATCTGCTTTTTCACATCTTCGTTATTCTTCTGGCGTTTTTCCATATCACCTTTTATTTTCCGGCGTTCTTCAAAAGTCTTTGACATTTCTCTTGCAAGCTCAATATTGATTGCCTGCGGACTTCCATATGTACGGATGATCGCATTAATCACTTTGACAGTCTGTGATACAGAACGCTTTACTACCGGATTCGTGATCTCATTAATGGTCTGATTCACATTTTCTCCTGTTAATAACTTCTGCTTAGTCCCCTTAGAATCCGCCTTAAAATCATATCCTGCTTCCTCACATGCTTTATCATAAGTCATGCCTTTTTCCAAAAACGGGATAATATTCCGCATCGCTTTCATCGAAAGATGCTGAAACTTCGTCGGTGTATACGCCAATAACCCTTCCATCTCTATCGGTACAAGTCCCAGCTTAGCCAGCCGCTCCGTACGACTGTCATCATTCTTATAACAGGTCAGGATCATACCAATCTCATCAAACAGATCCCTGACTTCATTTTCTGTCAGATATTTCACCCGTTCTTCCAAACATTTCTTGTAATCATGGTAGTATGGCATCCCAATAAATTTTGCTTTTTCCGTATTTTGATTTTCTTTTTGCTGTTCTTCTTTCGTGGCAGCTTTTTTATAATTTAAATTATAAAAAAGAATATCCTCCGGCAAACCTAACTTCTTGCGAACTGCTGCGTACTTCACTTCCTTCTGTGTGAATAACAGCAAAGTCAGTGCCCGTCGTTCCTCTTCTGTAAAGTTTCTGGTCTCTCCATCCTGGTTAACCAGTTTTGTATGATTTATTTTCTGCAGTGCCACAAAATATTCTGCCGTATAAGTTCCCTTTGCGCCGCGCAGCTCCCCCTGATCTCCAAGAAATGTACATTTTCCAACTCTGTCTGAAAAACCTTCCATCGCATATGGACTTGGCTTTCCATCCGGCTGCATGCCTGGTCCTAAATCAAAAGATCTCTGACTTGTCATGATTTCCAAATATTTTTCTTCTAATTCTTCCGTCGCTTTTTCATTTCCAAGACGTCTCTGGCTGGAGAAAATTTCTTTGACTTCTTCCACAAGCATTGCCCTTAACATGGTGTGCTGATAATTTTCTGCTTTATTGCGTGGGGTGAGAATATATCCCTTTTCTGACCAGGAACATCCGATTCGAAATGCTTCATCTAAATAAATCATCTCCCCGACCGTACGATATCCCTTTTCCTGCATCCGCTTTTGATTTTCATCCGTCGCTTTTAAAACTGCACCATTTTCCTTTGCAGCCGTCTCTGCCTTTCTAGTCGAACGAAATCCACGGTGTTTTGCAATATGAAGCAACACCTGTGCTAATTCTTCATCCGTCAGTTTCCGGTCTAATGCCTCATAGCGAAGCTGATAAACATCCGGTAACCCTGCCATGTTATATCGTTTCAGAAAGTCATCAATATTTATCAGACCCTGATTCTCAAAGAGCCATTTGATTCTGTCTAAACGATGTTTTCTTCTTCTAAGCCGCCTTCTTGTCGTTCGTGCAGCTCTCCTTGGTCCCGCCAAAGATTCACCTGTTTTCGGGATTTCTGCTGTATCAAATATCCTTACCCCAAGGTCTACGATACGAACCGGCTCGTCATCACTGTTGTTCTGTAATACCGCCCAGCCGACGGATGCAATACCAATATCCAACCCAATACGATAATCCATTTTTTCGTCCATGTTCCTTCTCCTCTCATCTGAACCGTTCTCTCTCATACCAGCAAACGGGACAACTGTTTTATTCTGCGCGCTTCAACAATGATCCGCATACCGGTCATTGTCATGAATAAACTTCTGTATAAAAGATAATCCCATTCCGAAGAATGGGATTAGAGCTTTTAGGTTTCTTACCTTATTGTAATAACCTAATTATCACTTGGTATGATATAATTCTCTTAAATTATACCCCTGTTTTCGACGATTGTAAATACCTGTTTTTTATTTTTTTTACATTTTTCCTTCAAAAATCATGTAAAATTATTACTCCTCCATATCCTGTGTAGCCGCTCAAAATTTTTGTCATACTTTCTCATTTTTTTTGTCAAAAATTTTCATATAACGCTTTTTCATTTCACTGAAAAAAGGAGTTACTTTTTTGTCGTTAAACAGCGGTTTAAAGAAATATTATACACAGACAGAGGTTGATAATATTATTAAAAAAAACAAGGTGAAATCCATTGTTATAGAGTTCGAAGGCGTTACTACCAATGAAAGCAAAGCATTTTTCCCAAAATATACCTATTGGGGATATGTCGGCGAAAAAACCACTGAAATTGATAATTTAATAGCACAGGGGCACACAATTCTTGGCGGTTTTATCTGCGGCGGTCCACACAACGATGCCTCCATGGCTGGCAATGGTTCAGATAACATAGGTGTTATAGTCGGTTCAGCAACTTATTATAACGTCCCATATTCATTTTACGTTTTTTCACAAGCTTATCAGACAATAAGGATTAAGGTCTGCGTTTTATATATTTAATATTTAACACAGTTTTATAGCAGTTATCTTTGTACTGATCTGCCCGAACGTCACCGCTTTTGGCACTTTTATCAAAAACTTTAAGTTGTTAACTGCCTTGCCGGATATTATTTCATGCATGGTCAGCCACGTGCCACCGTTTCCGTTATTTGGGGCGGTGATTCCAATCGCCTGATCGACGGTACTTTTTAATGATATAACATCCACGGCAGAACTTTCAGAAACCCAACAGTAATAATTTACCAGCCACGTTCCGGAATCAATAGATAATCCGTCCGCGCCTGCATAACTCCATGTATCGGAGAAGTATTTATCAAATTCGTTACTGCTTACCTGACGGTATCCGGTATTGAACATGGTTTTGGCGTCGGCTTTCTTTAAATATGTGGTCGGAATATCATTACCATCGTGATCTGCATCAGCCCGACCAACACGTACAGCAGGATAGGTGTCGTCAAGTTCATTATGTGCGATCAGATTAATTACTTTTTCAGTGGAATCCTGTAGCGGTATGAAGTCCCCTAAGGTTCCGGACCAATCACTTTTTTCAATTCTAATGTAATGCTTATTCTTTAAACCGCTGTTTAACGTATTTATCTGTTTCGCCAAACTGCCATCCACATTCGGATTTGCCTGTCTTGCATCAAGTGCGTACCCTGCTTCCGTGGTAGTGTTATTATTTACGACGGTTGGTATGGTCGGCTTATTACTTAAATCATTATAACTGCCGCTAAAGGCTACTGTTTTCAAATCAGCAATCCACCTTGCAATTTTTCCGAACAATGTCGCATGGGTTTCACCGCTTGAAATTTTCGTTCTTTCAGATGCCGTGGTAAATGCTACTGTGTTGTCGGCTGTATTTCCTTTTGTTGCTACAGCTCCAACATCTTCCGCTGTTAATCCATCAAAAATCTTTTCTACACTCTCAAAATTCTCATTCACGGTTTCCATATCCACCGGATCCGTTCTTTCAAACAGCTTAAATTTAAAAATATCTGTAAGTTTCATGTTATCCTCTCTTTCTCAGTCCGATTTCTGCAACCTGTTCCACTGTAAACCGCGATAATTCTTCCATTGTATAATTCGCGATATTTTCTACCTTCGAACTCAGATTCTTCGGAATACTGATGTTTCTCAATTCCCAGTGTGTAAACTGCCCCAGTATAATATGCGGATATGGTTTTAAGCTCCTGTACTGGTTGTAAAGCAGTTCTGTGTTAAGCAAAATATTGCATGGCACGATTTCGTCTAAAATATCCACCACAGAATCATATTGATTTTTCTGCGCTATACCGATTTTAACGATCATTGTCTGACCGGGAATATCAAAGTCTATTGCGTACTCTGTACCACACAATTCCTTTAATTTTCTTTCAAGGAAAGCATAGTTATACGGCAGACACACATTCCATTTGGTCAGACACCGGAAGATTCTATCTTCGAGCGTATCATCACTTTTCGGCGTCATTCCAAGAATCTTTTCAAACCGGGCAATTCCCTCTTCGTCACAGGATATAATGTACCGGTTATCAATCATCCTGTTATGCCTGGATTCCAACAATCGAAACTCCGGTGTTTCCGTATCCATAATTTCAGCCAGCTCACTGTATTCCTGCAAATACAAAGGGAGCAGCTCCTTAAGATTGATATATCTATCCTCCATAAGTAACCACCCCCATGACCGGGATCTCATATTCTGTTAATTCAAGATTTTGTGTACCCCCATTGATGGTTGTTCCTGTCACATCAAGCACACCTTTCACACCCATGATTGCAGCATCCAGCGACGCAATTCTCACGATCAGATGATTCTGGTTCTCCCAGTCCTGCCGCAACGATAAAATGTACTTTTTCATTGCGTCCTCAATCAATGCTTTACATTCATTCAATCCATAACCACTGTCAAAGGTGATATTCGTTGCAATATTTACCACTGACTCTTTCGCCGTCTCGACCGTAACCACATGCCCGATCGGCGCCAGCCCGTCCCCCATGCCATCACCGTTTGGATCAAACTCTTTCTGGACTGCAGAGATCAATGTATCCGTAGCTTTTCCATGTGCACTGTCTAAAATAACAAGTTTCACTGTTCCTGGACCATTCCACGTCCGTACTACTTTGACTGCTCCAACTCCCGCCAGCGCAAGCGTTTTGTTTCGATAATCTTTTACATTCCCGGAAAATGCCCTTTCCTCAAACGACTCAAAATACCTCTGCCGCAGGGATTCTGTGCTTTCTTCCGCTTCTCCATAGATCAAAACCCGCGTGATCTTCGCAGTTGTGAGACCGGAAATATATTCGATTGGAAGAACATCTCCTGTATATTCATTTCCGACCGTACCGATCTGCTCACAGGTGACCTGTCCGGGAGCCGTAACGATATAGGTATTTTCCCCGCCAGTAAATCTTTTTCCGTCCGCAATCTCCACATCGGTTTCTAACTCAAGTACTGCCTGAGTTGCTTTCTTTGGTGTAATGCCGCGATCCGCACATAACCGGATCAGATATTCCCTTGATGCCGTGTCTCCAAATGTCTCTGCCAGCATGCAGTCAAATGCAATATACATCGATGTCAGTTCCACTGCTGCCGGTGCCAGTGCGGCATAGATCGGCGAACTTTCCCTTTTATCCATTGTCTCAGGCACGCGGGACAACATACGCTGTAAAATCACATCAAACGTCTGATCTTCATACATTACACATCCACCTCCTTCTCAATCTTCGCATTTCCAAATTTCGTGTGCACGGTAAATTTAACGATCAGCGTTTTTCTGTGCACTTCAAACTCAAAATTATCTACCGAATCTATCCGGTCATCCTGTGTCAGAGCTTCTGTAATCCGCCGTTCCACTTCCACCATGACATAATCCATCGACTTGCCGATGAGGTCCTGCAATTCCACGCCATAGTTCCATGAAAAAATAATGTAACGGTACCGCTCTGTATTCAGGATATTGTAAACTGCCTGCTTTACCGCTTCCAAACCATCACATTCGCCTACAACATTGCACGTTTCCCGGATCATGTGATGACATAAAGACGGCTGTTCTGTTACCTCGATTTCTTTTAAACTGTTAACTGCCGGAATCATGTCACACCACCCTGTCCGCAACTAAAAACTTCTGACCGCCCTGCTGCCGGATCAGTACAACCTGCTGACCTGTTTTTAATCCGCTGTAAATCTTCATTTCCTTTTTCACACCGTCTAATTCAATGTCCACGGTACGATCTGTTAAATGTTCCGGCACGATAAGCTGTGCGCTGGCTATATCAAACCTCTGCTCCACTTTGATTTTTAACGGAGCTGCCGCTATCACGGTGCCGGACATCACATCTGCCGGATATCCCGCCTCATTGACTCCATTTGACACCTGCTGTATCGCCCTCACAAAATCGTTTGCATCATGCACTGAAACCACCTCCTGATAAAGTTAAATCCATTGTGTGTTTACTTTCACCGTATTTGTGTACGCATTTTTCTACGAGCATCAGATTTTTTATCTGCACATCTCCTAAATCAAGCTGCACAACGACCAGCGAACCACCGCGCACCCTCGAATCACCGCAGGCATCTTTGATCGTTAGTGTCTTTGTAGCTTTGTTGTATAGTTTCAAGAGTGCATCTGCTTTCGCCTGCCCGTTCTCTCCATCCTGCAGCGTATCAAAGTACTGTAAGATTCCCCAGTCATTCATGTGCGAGGAATCCTGTGCAATATATACGTCCCTTTTTCCGGTCTTTTCGTTGTCAAAGACCAGCTTGATCCGGTTGTAAGTATCTGAATCAATCGAAGATTCATAATCATAATTCTGCCCGGTCTCTGCATCTATGACGATAGGCACATACATATCACCGATAAAAGACAGATTCAGCTTTCCACCGTCATCATGGAGAATGTACAGATCACCTGTATTCTGCAATGTCAGATCAAGTGCATTTCCGATCATATCCATAAGAGACTCGTTATCTTCCACTCTCGATGCAATCTTCCATATGGTGTCCGCAATCGTGCCGAGATTAAAACCAAAATTGTTGGCAATCTGCATCACAACCTCAGCAGCCGTTTTGTTCTCGTATACCATTGTGTCTTTGTTTTTCAGATACCGGATCTGGTCATAGGCAGTTACTTTTACAATATTGCTTCTGTCGCGCTTGATTTTAAAAATAAAACCATAAAACACACCTGTTTCTCCATCCTTAAAGCGCACCGGGTTTCCTTCCGCAATCGAAATCCCGGTATCCACGAAACTGAATTCTATGGAACCGGGACTGATCTGCCGCTCTGTGGTCACTTTTACTTCTTCCTGTACTGGAGGCAGATAAACTGTGCTGCCGTTTTGGATTAATAACTCGTACATTTTCCCTCCTGTGTTTTATGCCGCCGGGATCGTAAGCACCTGCCCCGGATATATCAGATTCGGATTTCCGCCGATTACTGATTTATTGGCATTGTAGATCACACTCCACTTTCCACCATCGCCGTAAAACTGCTTCGCGATTTTCCAGAGACAGTCCCCGGAAACTACGGTATAGCTCCCCCCGCTTGGTGCATTGCCTGCCGCTCTGGTCTGCTGCATTGCCGCCTGTGGTTTTGGCAGCGATATATCCACGGTACAGGTCTTTGTGATAAATTCACGGTACTGTTTCAGTTTAATCTTGACAGTCGTATCAAATCCCTCTCCGACATCATCCACAATGGAATAATCCTCAAGAGAAACTGTCATGTTGGTATGAAATAACTTCTTGTCGTTTGGAAACGCTCTTGTCATGATATACTGAAAACTTTTCTTCTGTAACTTTAATTCTTCCAGCTTATCCAGATAAAACTTGGCATTTCGGAATTTCTCCGGATATAGGGCAAACGGATATTCTGTATTTGGAAGCAGAAGATCAAATTCCACATCTGACAACCCTGCGGCTTTCAAAATATTTGCCTCTCCCTCGTTGATCAGAGTTACCGTTTCGTTCTGATTATTGATTTTTACTGTCACTTTGGATGGAGCAACCGGAAACAGCACCCCATCCAGATATAATTTATATGCCATTCCCTATACTCCTTCCCGGACGATTTCTAATGCCTCTAACACTTTCGTTGTCATTCCATCCACGATACCATCCAGATCTGCATTACTGCTCACGTTGTTATTGTTCGTCATATCCAGCTTAATCTCCGCAGTCGTAAAACGGTTGATTGCCTCCTGCTCTGCAATGTCTCTAAGATATTTCAGATCCTCGTCCGTGATATCCACAGAATCTTTGATTGCACTGGTATCATCTGCAATACTGTCAAGGTTGCCGCCTGCACCCGAATTTGCGATTGCATCACTAAAACCGGATATGTAATCATCCGGATTCGGGATATCCGTTTTGCCAAAGATGTCCGACAGACTGAAATTTGATATTTTATCATCAATTCCTTGTCCGAAATTATATCCTGAGTTCCATGCGTCCCCGTAATTGAATCGATTGAACTGATAATCTGACATTTCTACCGTCTTTAAAATTTCTGATCCACCGTTCTCGGTTATCACAGCATCCACTTTTGCCTGTACTTTGTTCTGGAATCCCGCTACTGCATCCGCAAGACTGCTGCCAAATACTGCATCAATCATCCGGGCAGCTGACTCAATTACTTCTACTATAAAGTTAAACAGACTTAAAAATATGGCTTCTATACCCGCGACTGGATTGTTAAAAACAAGTGCAAACGCATTGACAAAATTTGCGATCGCATTCCATAAAGTAACCCCAATTCCGATAATTGTATTTGCTGTTCCAATAAACAGATTTCCTATAAAAGCTAACGCTGTCGCAAATGCTCCACAGATCAAACCTGTTGCTGATACTGATGTGCCTGCAAAATGATTTACTGCTGCAACTGCTGCATAAATAATCGCTATCAACAGTACAACTGCTATAATTACAAGTCCAACTGGATTCATGCTCATAACAGCATTGAATGCGCCTTGAGCTGCTGTCCATGCATTTGTAGCCAGTGAAGCCGCCCTAGACGCTATTTCCGCCCCTTTTGTAAATGCCGTATAAATTATGATAGCCGCCGCAACCCCTAATATGATAGGTTCTATAATTGACCAATGATCTGCCACGAATCCAGCTACAGATCCCACTAAATCAAAGATATTCAGCACCATATTTGCCGTCGTTGCCATAGCTTCGATCGCTCCATCAACAAGTCCCTGGAACGCATCGCTGTTCGCCATCCCATTTAATCTTTGAAGAACCGGCTGGAAAGCCATAACTGCAGTATTCTGCATCGACTGCCAGATCTGTCCCCAGGTCATCGGCATCTCATCAAACTTACCATTGATATCATCCGCGGCTGCAAAAATCGCCGCTTTTACAACATCAGCAGAAAGTTCTCCATCTGCCGCCATTTCTCTGATCTGTCCGATTGGAACATCCAGATAATCTGCAATATTCTGGATCAGGTTCGGCGCCTGCTCAAAAATACTGTTTAACTCATCACCGCGGAGTACGCCGGAACCAAGAGCCTGTGATAATTGTAACTCTGCATTTGCAGCTTCCTGTGTGGATGCACCGGCGATCGTCATCTGTTTTTGAACCAGATCTGCGAATGCAACAACCTCTTCCGAATTGCCAAATGCATCCCTCGCATTATTACCGAATCTTGCAACAACGGATGCCATATCACTAAAGGAACCTCTTGCATCCTGCGCCGCAGCATATACCATATTGACGAGTTCTGACGTCTCATTTGCAGTTCCGTTTATCTCATTAAAGGAATTATTCATCAGATCCAGTCTTGAGGTTGTCTGCGTCAATTCATCGGACATGTTGAGAATTTTTCCCACGCTCTGGATACCCACATATGCACCAACCACGCGTTTAATCATTCCCATCAGCCCCTCTGCGCCGGATACCCCCTCCTGAATCTCCTGATTGAATCTTCCCTGTTCATCCGTATTATCCCGGATATACCGCTCTGTATTACCCACTGTCTGCGATAACTGGAGATATGCCGCATTTGCACCGGACACATCCATGTTCTGCATGGCGGTATTAAGATTATTCTGTTCCTGAATCGCCCGGTCTAATTGCGATCTCAACTGTTCCAACTGGGAGTTTGCTGTATCTGTTCCCATATTGACCGGATTGCTTTCGATCTGCTGTATCCGTTCCCGGATCGAATCGATTCTGACAGCCATGGAATTAAGATCCTGGAATGACTCCGGCGGAAAGATCGTTGTACTGTATGCCTGCCTTGCAATATCGTTCTGCGTGCTGCTCAACTGCTCTAACATGCTATTGGCACTCTGTACTTCCTGCTCGAACCGATCCATTCCGGTTCCTGTAAACACATCCAGATTGTTCGTTTCCCACTGCACTGGAATCTCGGCCGGGGCAGAAGCCGGCTGCTGTGCCGCACCGTTTAATGCAATTAAGGATGCTGTTGCTTCATTGATTGCCTCTCGTGCTCCATCTAGGCTACTCGTATCAATATCCATCGACATTGCCTGCTGCATATCGTACATCTGTGCTGTTGCAAGGTTGACTGCATCCATGATTCCATATAAAACACTGGTAAACTGATCATTCAGTTCTATCGCTGTCTGAATAGCTGCCATACATCACACCTCCCTCCTAATGAATTTTACTCTTTAGCTCCCGCTCTTTTTTCTTATCATTCTCGATTTTGATTTTTATCGCAGCGATCACAAATGCTTTTTCCTGCTCATCCATATTTAAAAATACAGATGGCAGAATATGTAATTTCAGAAGGGCATAGTAAGCAAAGTTTGCTTCACCATCCCCTCCTTCAATCAGTTTTTTGCTTCATCCACCTTGACATCAAAACTGTCTGTAAATCCCTGGAACTTCTGCATCCACACTTCAAACATCTGAAATTCACCGGCACCATCCACCATTGCGTACAATAAATCTTCCGGTGTCTTCACGCCGTAGGAATCCTGTAATTCTTCATCATACAGATCCGGATACACGGTTGCTGCCGCCATCATCTTTGACAGATATTTTTCTGTATTCAGCCTTGGGCGGTACATATTCGGTTTTCCAGTTACCGGGACCTCTACAGTACATGCATTGCGCAGTTCCTCATTCTCGCGTGATGTGATCTGGCGAAATTCCCAGAGAAGCGGCTTCCCGTCTGTATCTGTAAGACTCGCTGTTGGAGCATACTTCTGATTTGCTTTTACCTTTTTGTTTGCTTTCATAAATCTGCTGAACTCTGACATATCTTTCTCTCCTTTTTATTTAAAAATCCCCTCCCGCTGATGCAGGAAGGGAACATCATTAATTTGTTTTAAAACCTTCTAACTCTTTGAATTTCTCCGGCATATCCCAGCTCTCAAAGGTTCCTGAAATATCTTCATCCAGAATTTCTTCGCCCGCCTGGAACTTTGCAAGAATAAATGAATCACAAAGGCATCCCCTGTGAATAATTGTCTGCCTGCCTGCATTGCTTGATGGATCCTCATTGCTCACCTGGATTTCAAAATAAGGCAGGTTTCCTGTTTTCTGATACTGGTTTGCCATTGTGCGGAGCACTGACTGATTATAATGTGCAGTTCCCTTCCAGGTGCCCTTTCCACCGGCAGCCTTGTGTCCCATGCCGACTTTACCTAAAATCTTGACATCGCTGATCGTAACATCCCATTTGCTTTCGAACTCTGTCAGATTCATAAAATTGTACCGTCTTTTACCAATCGTAATAAAACACTCCGCAAGGCTTCCATAGACGGCATCGCCTGCGTCCATAATAGCTGTATTTCCCATCTTTCTTCACTCCTTCCTACGCTACCGTGACAGTCATATAGAGCTTACTCATCGCATTAACAACTGTCACCTGATCTGTGATCACTACCGACTTTTTCGATTCTCCCTGTGCGATCGTAATATCATCTTCGCTGAAGTTCTCGATCGCCCTGATTTTTTCAAGTTCCCTGTGGTGTGCCACGATGTCAGACCAGAGAGATGTTCTTCCTGCCGCATCATTTGAGATAGTGCCGAGATATTTCGTACTGAATAATACGGCGATATCATTACCGATCTGGTCGATCACGCGGACCGTCTGATTGTCTTTGAAAAGTTCTCCCTGCGTATCTGTCACGCTTACCATGGAGTTGATGTCGTCCAGAATGCGGATATCTGAATTTACCCTGTGCAAGACAAATTCTCCATTTTTGATAGACTCTCTTAACTGATTCTGTGTATACGATGTATCTACTGTAAAGGAACCGTCGTAAACTTTGTTCTGACAGGATTTATTTACAGCACATCCGCATTCTGCACCAGTAACCCAGTATACAAGACTCGCTTCGCTCCATCCCGCATCTGTGGTCTTATTTTTCACATTGATAACACCCATGTGATCTGCGGAAATATTGTAGAGTACCACCTGAAATTTAATTCCAAGTTCATCGCGCAGCCGTTTGTTAAATGCAACGTATAACTTTTTCGTTGTCTCATCCGTTACCGCAACACCCATGGTGTTATAAGAATAAGATTCAATCAGATCCAAATATGTCTGATGTGCTGTTCCGTCTACAGTTCCATTTGTTCCACCTGTCAGTGGTGCGGCTGCCGTATCTTCCAGCTCGATTTCCTCTTTAAACGAAACATAATCATTCGCCACAAGCTCTTTTGCTGTTTTTACCGTCTGCGTATCTACTTTGGTTGTGCCAAGGTAAGTAATAACGTCAAATTTATCTGCATCGTCCGCATTTTTCTGTATAGCAATCCGGATATCATTGCCACGGGTTCCGCTGTACAATGCGGTTGCCATGGTATTTGCAGCCTTTGCACCGCCACCGTTTAAACGGTATGCATAAAGCTTCTGCGCCCCAAGGAACAGATCATTCAGTCCTTTCATTTTCGGATCATCGAATGCATAGCCGAAAATCTTCATACTGTTTTTCTGGAAGTCCTCGTTTGTCACCTCAAAGACTTTCCCTTCCACGCCCCAGTCAAGTTCTAAAGGCATTGTCGCAACGCCTCTGTCTGACAGGTTCGTGTTTGCAGATGCCGCCGATACAAAATTGATATATGCTCCTGGCAGCACCTTATTCTGTGCGGTAAATGTTCCTCCACCTAAAGCCATTTATTTCACCTTTCCTTTCATATATTTTTCTAATAACGTGTCCGCTTCTGCTTTTGTGTACTTTTTGTTTTCATCAAGCAATGCGTCCATTATATCTTTCCTGGCACTGTACTTTGCACAGGCAAGAAGCTGTTCTTTTGTAAATTTCTGTGCCGCTTTTCCCTGCGGCTTTTCTAATACCTTTCCACTCGCATTTGCCATTTTGTTACTCTCCCTTCATTTCTGACTGAATTTTAATCTGTCCCATCACCTCAGAACGTACCGGTTTTTTCAATATTACCCGGTTATAATTCACAAAAAAATTCAATACACCGTCAACCAGTTTATGGTTCTTATTCGTTCCACGTATTGCTCTGTCCTCATCTAACGGAGTAACATACTCTAAAGCAAACATCATACGCTCTGCCACATCGTTGCACTCTGCGTATGGATTCAGTTTAGATTCAGGAAAGTACTGGATACAGAATGCATTATTTTGCAGATACCGCTGCCCGCAAAGCGGGCTTATGCTCTGGTCAATCAACTGTATAAAAAAACAGGGCTCTTTCAAGTCCTGCTTTATCTCATCCTTGTGGATCTTATAACCATCCTCAAACTCGCTGTCTAAGGCAATGCTGATCGCATCTATAATTTCATTTATCATTTCATGATATCTCCAAGGTATTTTCTGATTTTTCGTTCAAGGATCTGCGGTGCCATGTTCTGTAACTCCTGTTCGGATATCTTCATCATAAAATGTCCTTTGACCCAGCCTTTATGATTTGCGGTTCTGTGGCCGTATTCAACATAACTGGCATATTCGACCGGATTTACGATCTCAATCACGTAGGTGCCCCCGAAATGATTTACCGTAAGACTGTCTGCGTATCCCTTTGCTGATGCCCGTTGCCCCGCTGTCCATCCCCGGCGAAGAGTTCCGCCTTGTTTGCCTTTCACTTTTTTCCCTTTATGTGAAAAACCTGTCTCACAAGTATAAGACTGCCCGGAATAATCCCCGACGGGTGTTCTTTTTATGACTAACCGCAAGAGTCTTGCCGCCAGTTCCTTCACACATGCCTCCACAAACGCATTCGGATCCTGTAATTTTTCCATTTCTCTCTGCAGCTCCGTAAGTCCCCGGATATTAAAACTTCCCATTCCTGCCATCATGCATACCTCTCTGACAGTGTAAGCACAATCTCCTGATGCGTCGGATAAACCGCAGGTACACCACTGCATTCATATGCACGTGTGATGCCTGCCTGCGTGACTGTGATCTTGCTTCCAGACTTGATCTGTGTATCCGGGGACAGAAACAGTTTTGTGACCTGTGCCGTCTTTGCGGCAGCTTCCGTCTGGTCTACTGCACTGACATTCGAATATGACAGGCGGCATGGCTCATCCTCTAACACAACCACTTCCTTTTCCGATGTGATCTTTGTTTTCGGATCCTTGATCGGCTGAAATTCTGTTACTGTGCATTTTCCATCGTATGTCTCTTCCTGCGCCTTTCTTGCCATTGCCTGCATTTTCTTAATTGCATCTGAGATCATCTCCACGCCACCTTTCTGTATCGTTTCAACGAGGATTCATAATTTTTCAGCACTGTGCTCTTAAAATTGTCATCCACATACTGACGGAATGAGGTAGAAGTGTCCCCCTCAGAAATAGAGGAAACCGCGCCAACTGCTGCCGACTCACTTCCAATATTTTCATTCCGATACAGATCCATTGCCATGCGATAGCCGGTGTTTATCAATCCATCCGGCATTTTCTCCACATGGCAATAGTTTTTTATGATTTCCTCCACATCTGCAATGACAAATTCAAGTACCATATCCTTAGAATCATCCTCAATCCCAAGAAGTGCCTTTAATTTTGCCAGATCCATAGGCTACCCGATCTTATGCTTAATTGCAACGATACGAAGCTGTTTCGGTTCGTATACCGGATTCCAGTTCTCTGCCATTGCAAGTTCTGCCCTCGTCGGAGTCTCCACATGCTCACGTTTTGCCCCGGTGTACGCGATTCCTCTCGGATGCAGGATAAACGCTTTACGGTTGATCAGATAATCCACACCGCCGCCAGTCTGCTTGTCACGGTCCACCTCAGTAGCAACATGACCGACCGGAGAACCATTGCCGTAAGCAACTGCTCCATTACCGAAAAGGTATGTTGTGTATACATTATCAGCAACCGGGCATCCATCATCTACGGTCACACGTCTGCCCTGATAGGTGTCAAACTCAACATCTGTAGAATCACGCTCTGTCTCGATCAGGTTCAGCTTTTTCAGATAAGATTTTGTAGCAGAGTGCATTGCCACACCGGTAAGCTGCGACTGTGCATCTCCAAGCATCTGACATGCATCGATAAATGCAGATGCGCTAATCTGCTTTGCAGCCTCTGCTTTTCCTGTAGTCAGATCAAGAATATGATCTGCCATCCTGGTCTCCGCTTTCGGTGTTCCACTTGGATCTGCCGTGGTGGTTCCAAATACACCCGCAAGAACCGCAATCAATTCCTTCTGCATATCGCGCGCCCAGTACTGTGCCACCAGATCACCGATTGCTTTCATCGGGTCTGCACCTGCTAATGCTGCGGAAAGATTTGTAGCAGCCCACATTTTCTGACGGAGAATTGTGGTGGATACATCTTTGTTAGAACCGATCTTTGCCGGTGTCATCTTTACATCTTCCAGTGTCGGTTCGGATTCTCCCTGTAAATCCTCAAAGAACGGCATATTGTGTGTTCTCGCCGCCTCGGATGCCAGTGCATCAAATTCCGGGCTGTTTACCACGATCCCGCTCTGGAAAAACGCGGACAGCTCCATAGTTCTGTTGATTACATACCGGTTAAAAAGTTCCGGTACGATCACGTCTGCAATTTTTGTAATTGCCATAAATAGTTACCTCTCTTTCTAAATGGTTACCCCTGCGGCGGCTGCCATCGCTTTCGCCTGCTCCGGGTTGGATTTTAAAAGTTCACCCTGTTTGGTCAGATTAAACGTCTCTTTTGCAAATGGGTTTGCAGTTCCCGCGCCACCGGTGCCGCCCTGTGGATGATACGGCGGTTTTGACTGCTCCTGTTTGAACAGATGCGCCATTGCCTGATCTTCCTTGTATGGCTTTACCGCTTCCTCTACGCCGACCGGTTTACCTTCTTTGTCAAAAGTGAACTTGTCCAGTCCTCCGGCTTTGTAGATCAGATAATCTGGGTCAAGCACTCCCTGCTTTGTAAGGGAATCTTTTAACGCATAGGTCTTTGAAATCTGCTCGTTGGCTGTCTGCTGATCTTTCAACTTCGTCTGAAGGTCTGTGATCGTAGTCTGCAATGTTTCATTATCTGCATTGTTCTTTTTCAGATCTCCGATCGTAACATTGAGTGTCTTGATCTGACCAGAAAGATTCTCCTTTTCTGCAACAGTGGTATCATACTTGCCTTTGTCGACGTACTGACCAGATCCAAGGTCTGCAAGTTTTACCTGTTTGTCCTTATTCTCCGGTTTTCCGTTATGAGCATTGACAGCATCTGCCACCTGCTTATAGAGATCTTCGCCTAAAATGTCTTTTAAAAATTCCATATAGTTCCTTTCCTGCACCGTTTTTAAACGTGGTGTCCTCCACAGGCAGTATGCAGTTTTGATGCCATGCATAAGGGCAATTTGCCGCAGTTTAAACGTCTTAAGGCTTTCGGACAATATAAAAACAGGACTGCTGTTTACAATCCTGCTTCCATCGTTTTACATTTTGCGGTTGCACCGGTGCAACTCTCCGGTTACCCTGCTATTACTAAATACACACCTCTTGGCGCCGAACATTCCTATGCTATTGTTACACATATTATTTTGTTCTTCTTCATGTGTTTTCCTTCCTGTTTGGGTATAAAAATACCACCATGCCATTTCTGACTGGTGGTGCTTCGCTATCACTTTTTTTTCGATGGTTTTGTATCTCCCTTTCCTCCCAAGACTCTTTGTCCATCTGGAAGATATGAATATACTTCTTCAATTATTCCGTCTTCCCAACCACTTTTTTCCAACTTTGGATACAACTCGTCAAGATGATTTAATATTTCGGGATCCCGAATATCAAGATTCCGAAATTCATCCCTTCTTCTGTCATATTCTTCATATGTCTTTACCTTTAAGAAATCCTCTTTGTTACTCATAAAACGACACCCTCAATCATCTTTTTCACTTCATCAGATACGATTTCATTGTTCATGTACTTTCTGAATGCTTCAGATATACTTTCGCCTAATAAATCCACGTTAATTGTTCCATCTGGCTTCAACGCTTCCGACGTTTTATTAATGTACAACCTTGCTTGATATTCACTTTCAAATCTACTGCCTTTTAATATATAAATATCTACGGATTTTCCTACGCTATTGTAATATGTCTTTGTTATTATATCACTATAGGTTAATCCATCAACAAGAAATTCTTTATATTTTCGAACAGCATCCTGATCCATCATATAATTTTCGATAAGATGCCCTACTTCATGGAATATTTCCGCTTTGCTGGTGCCGATTCCAACTCTAATTGTCCTATTTACGATATCACAAGCACTTCCATCCCACCCGAATTCAAATGTTATATCACTCAAAGTCTGTTTTACTCTGATTGGCAATTCATCGTATGCCTTAGATACCGTCATCGTATCTTCAAACTTCTGTTTCGCAGTAATTATAGAGTTTTTCTTCGTCGCAAACTTAATATCAGGTATTTCCACCGATCCATCTGTCGATTTTCTTTTGGTTGTAAATTTTTCATCTGACACACCATCATCGACAAATGAATTTTTCCATTCTTCATATGTCATATTGCCTGGCACATAGTAGGTCTTTCCATCCTCGCCACGGGCGGCACGTTCGCCCACACTGTCAAATTCATCATCAAAATAAGGGCATGTGCAGCCACGACAATTCGGATGAAATGGCGGTGCTGTCACACCAATCTGGAACTCTGTCATAGGAAAATGCTTACCATCCATCCCACCGCATGTCTCACATGTGTGGCTGTCGAGTGTCTCTACCACTTCGAACTGCTCTACATCCAGTTCTTTCATGCAGTCCTGTCTTGCCTTATTTGCAACTGCTGCCGATTCCGTCATGACTACTCTGCCCGCCTGTGCTCTGGATACCTTCATTTGCTTTGATATCTCTGCTATTGCCCGATCCGGCGCTTCCCCGGTAATGCACATACGCGACAGGCTGTTGTGTAAATTATTGATCAGCTTTGTCTTGTTCTCCCACAGGCGGTCTGAAAAGTTCTTTCCATCTACCGCCCACGGTTTGCACACGATCATCTCGACAGTTCGTGGATCCAGCCGGTTAATCGTTGTACCCACACCGACGCCTTTTTGAATTTCATATGCTGTGTGATAGAAATCAGAGGTATATGTAGTCCTGATATGCTGGTCTATCTCGTCAACACAGTTTCCATACAGTTTTTCTGCCTCCTGCTGTATTTCAATCTTTAAGGCTTCCAGCCTGCCGATATGCACCCTCGCAGACGCGTTTTCAAGTTCTTTTTCCCACGCTCCGTTGATCTTGTTTTCTTTGCCATATTTGATGTAATCATCCACATTCCACTGGAATTCCTTCAATTCTTGCGCATTAAGCAGTTTTTTTGCTTCCTGCATGGAAATACCGTTGTTATCTGCCAGGCGTTGATACCATGCATTGATCTTTCCGTTGATTGCAGTAATGGACCGGTCAAATTGTTCCTGGATCTCCTGCACTTTCTGAACGGAGGTATCATGCTGTGCATCTTCCATCTGTTTAAAACGCTCCTGCCAGTATTCACTTGTCTGTTCAGCCATGCAATCACCTCATTTCACAAAATCCCAAGTTTCTCGTATACGTCTGCGATTTTCGGAAACTGATTTGCAATCCAATCAACCATTGTTTCCTCGTGTCCCATACGCGGAACGTGCTCAAAGTTATCTTTCAAGCCGCTTTCATTCAAAAACGCATGAATAATTTCATGGCGCAGACTACTCTTGAAATAAACATCCTTTTCCTCTTCGTTATCAAAGTGAAAATGTTCTTCATCATCCAAATCTGCAATAACAATCAGTGGAAGGTCACAACAACAATAACCAACCCATGAATTTTTGCTTAATTCGCTATCCTCTGACCACTTGTGTATCTCTATCCGGTACTCCGTTCCCAGAATCATCACTGTCCGTCCCACTGCCTGTCTCCCTTCCCTTTGCACTAAAAGCGCCAACGTAAGCATCTGCTTTCTCCTGCGCTTCTTTCTCTTCTTTTTCCAACTGCTTGATTTCTGCATCTGCATCTTCCACAAGCGGATGTGCTTTCAGAATCGTCTTTTTGCTCACAATCCCTACGGAATCCTTACAGATCTGTGCCTGCTCCGTATCATTCTTGATACAGGTACGGGTCCATGTCTGTATGATCGTACCGCACTGAATTCCAAGAGATTTGCAGATTGCCCGGACAAGACGTGCAAAACCAAGCTTAAACTCTGTTTCCATCAACCCGGTTTTCATCTCTAATAGCGAATACATGAACTTCAAGGCTTCGCCCGACTGGTTCCCGAAGTTCTCTGGCTGTGGATCAAATCCCTGCCCCTGTTCAAAGATTGCCTTTCTAGTGGCTTCTAACACACTGTTTCTGGCTTCGATTGGGATCTCGATGTTAAGTGTTGACACTGATCCATCTTCGTCACTTTCAATTTTTATTGCCTTATACTTTTTTAAATCTGAAAGGAACTCATTTAGATCCTGTCCTCCATATCCGGACAGCACAAAAATCAGTTCCTGTATATCGTCCAGATCATTAATAAAACCGCTGTAGACCTTATCATATACGTCTATCAGCGGTTTAATGTTTCGCAGATCATCTGTATGTATATTGTTGTTGTAAAATGGGATAAATGGCACTTCCCCAAAATCATGGCGATAATCGGCGGTCATGTCACTGGTAGCAGGATCAGCAAACATTTCATAGTATGTCAGCAGATCAAGTGTCTCTCCCGCCCTTCGCCGGAATGCCTGGCACTCTGTATCCGTCCAGTATTCATACACGGTATAATTGTCTCCAGTTGCATCGTCGATGTCCGGATATACCCGCATGGCTCCGATCAGCCTACGCTTTAAACTCCGGTCAAATACCGGGATGACCTGTTCTGATGGAACAACCGCCCATTCAAAACCACTATCGCCCTGCCAGTAATGCACCCAACCGATTGAGGTATTGGCAGCATTTACACATAGCTCCATGCAGTTTTTCGCATATTCATCCCCCAGAGCCTTTGTGATGTGTTTATTTGCGGCAGTATTTCCAACATCAAATAACGGCGGTGCAGTAAACGCATAGGATGCTTTCTGGTTCACGATCAGACCATGGAAGTTACGGGGAATCCGGTTGTCTGCGTTGCGAAGCGGATTGTCGGATTCCTCTTTTCCCTTGTCTTTTGGTTTGTCCCGGAACAGGATATCAGTCTCGTTGCGATAATACCGCTCTGCCACTGCTGCACGCGTCACAAACGCGGCGTGACCGGGTTCATATTTTTTTATCAGTTGTTTCATTGTTTCAATATCCATTGCTGTTCTCCCACTTTTTATCTATCTCCACGCAATTCCAATGATTAAATTATCTGTAGAAATAAATCATAAGTATTGATGGTATAAATAATGCGCCCCAGTAGACGATTTCACATAAATCTTTATTTTCTTTTGCCTTATCCATTTCTTTAAAAAAAGAAACTGCAAATAAAAGAGCAGCTATTTTAAATATCATATCTATCCCTCACTTCAAAATACCAATACTACCCGGTTTGCGAATAATTGTATAACAAAAATACCGCAGCGCATCCATTGCATGATCGTGCTGTTTTACCGGTTTATCCTCTCCGTGCTCCGATGCTTTCTGATCCCATATGTACGATCCAAATTCTTTGATTGTATTCGGACACTGATCACTGATTGCAATCTTACCTTCATTCAATAACGATGCTACAAACCGGATGCCATCCAGCACATCATTTTTCGCTTTCTTAATCGCATAGCCACGCTTTTTCAATTCTGCTATAAATGACGCTGCGGACGGATCAATGATGATCTTTACCGGCTTTATTCCATCAAGCCACTGCTTCAGATCATCCGCATACTCGGTATCAGTTTTCTGCCTTTCTTCGTCACGGCCGGAATAATAATACTCACGACAGCACACCCACCGCCCGGAACGTTCTTTACACCACAGCAGGAATACTGTGGCATTCTGTGTACCATAATCACAAGACACATAGTAATTTGTATTGACCAGGTCTGACAGATTGGAAAGCACATGCTTGGCAGTATCGAACATATCGTAAATGATGCCCTCAGCCATCGCCCATAGTCCCAGAATATACCGGCGATAGAACACACCTGTGTACATGCTACGATATCGCGCCTTAATTTTCTCCGACAGGCTCAAGTTATCATCCATCGTGAAATGCAGATACAGCAGATGCTTTTCTTCCCGCTTATCAATCCATCCTGTCTTAAACCAATGATATGGTCCATCCGGGTTGCAGTTGAACCAATACTTTGAACCATCAATAGAACATCGCCCTGTTGCCTGGTTCACGAAGCTTTCTGGCATCAACGCAACTTCATCAAAAAAGACACCAGCCAGAGTAATACCCTGGATAAGGTCCTGTGACCGTTCATCTTTGCCACCAAATATATAAAAGTAATTGGTCACATCTCCCTTTGTGATGATAACCAGATTGTCAGCCCTGTGATCTGCAACAGTGTAACCACGGCTATGAAGCATCATCTTTAAACCAGATAGTACATTTCTCCGGAAAGAGCCGATTGTTTTACCACACATGGCAAAATTCTCACCATTAAATGAGCTCATCGCCCACATAATAAACGAAAGTGACATGCTCACTGTCTTGCCGGATCGGATTGCTCCGTCGGCAATAATGCCATCACTGTCTTTTACCGGGGAATCCTTACACCACCAGTTCAGCACCATGCGCTGTTTTTGGGAAAACGGCTGGAATTTGAAAACCCGCTTAATCCTCTTCATTGCCCCAGTCCTCCGCCGCAGTTCCATTCAGAGCGTCAAGGAATCCATCATCTGTAACCTCATCGCCATCGTCCGTCTGAACTTTGGCTTTCAGTAATACAATCTCTGCTTTTTGCTTTTCGGTGGCAAGGTCCATATGATCCGAAAGCCACTGCAAGGCTTTCATCCGGTCGGCAAGTTTAATTTTTGCACCGTCTTTCCCTTTGGAAACCTCTGAAATTAATGTTCCGTCTACAGCTTTACTGTCTTTTAAATTCACATAGCTGTATTGAACTTCTTCATCCGTCTCCGGATCTGTAAACGTTCCGTTTCCAAATTCTACAAAATCAGTCATATCCGCAAAGGCAATATCCATGTACTTCTGAAATATATCCGACTCACTCACAAATTCCCTGTTGAGCCGATTCTGTTTTAGCCGGAGAATTTCTTCTTTTACTCCATCATTTTCCAACAAACGATATCCTATTGATGCCGCAGTCGCATAATCAACGCCATACGCTTTCTGATATGCCTTAGTAGCGTTGAAACACCGGATGTAATGTATGCAAAAAAGCTGTTGTTTATCGGTCAATTCGGTGTTCTGCATTACCTGCTTGACTTCATCAGCTATAGCTTTTTTTCTAACGCTCTTTTTGTTTTCCGAACGTTCGCTTTTCTTTTCCGAACGCTCGCTTTGATGCTCACCATCCCAATGGTATGTACTTTTCCATCTTCGAACCGTACCGGGAGGAACGTCTAGTTGACTTGCAATCTCAACCAGCTTCATTCCTTTTTTGTATAGTTTTCGGGCTTTCTCTGCCTTTTCGTTCGGACTCCTTGCCACTGCTGCCACCTTCCTGCTTTTTCTTTTCTCTATATTCCCTCATCACATGCGCAATCGCCTGTTCGGCTGTTGGATCACTGTATCTTTCTTTATTCATTCTAATCTCCCCATTCATACGGAGGTTGCGGCTCCCCTGGGTTTCATGGAGCCGCTTAATGTTGTGAGCGTGAAAAAAGAGAGACTGCTGCCGCAATCTCCCTTTGAACCTTTCGGTTAGTATAACAATATCATATTTTGAGTGTGCACTTCTATGCACTCTTTTAAATCATAAAATGTTTCAGTGCATCATTATGTATGTAATGGGTGCGTCTCCATGATAATCCCATCTTCACACAGATATCCTCCCACTTCATCAACCGGATATAACGGTACATCAATACATCCTTTTCATCTTCATTATCCATCCGCTCTATCTTGTCCGTGATCTCCTGGCACAGCTTGATTCTGTGATATCTGGCTTTCATGTACCGTCTTTCCTCTTCGTCCAGTAGTGCAGCATAAGCAGATAGATCTGTATTGTTATGTGCGTGTGGCATGCCGTCATTGCCTACAGATGGCATAATCTTGCTTAAACGCATTTCTGTGATCTTTTCCTCGCTGCGTTTCATCTGACGCACTGCTTTTTCATATTGTTTCAAGTATTCCTTTTTGTGGTCTATCTCGTTCACTATCTATCTCCTCCTGTTTTTTCTCTTATAGCATAATTATAAAACAGTGAGTATTAAGATTTGTGCCAATTTTTAAATAAAAAACCGAGTGCATGAAACTAATTATAGTCTCATACATTCGGTTCTATGATGCTGATTTATGAATATATTATGGTAAATAAATATATTTATGTCAAATCGCTTCATTCTTTGTAACTTTACTTATGCTACATCATGAGTGCCTTTTCAAGTACCATAGCATATATAATCTGCTCATTCTGAAATTTTCTCCCAGATTTTATACATACATCATCCCTCAATGTTACCTCCGGATTTCTCAAATAGAAATCACTATTTAATCTTTCCTGATCTTCTAACACATATTTCATAAAGTCACTCATATCTTTCAAATCAAAACACTTACTACTAAATTTATTTTTCCACTCCACAAGGTTAACACAATTGCCTGAAAAATATTCTCCATATTTACTCGCCCACTTCCCTGCGTCACTTTTCAGTTCACAATTATCTCTCAACACAATGTTTGGAATACTTAACATAATAAGTTTAATATCATCCGGTATCTCCTTCTTATAAAGCCTAACCAAATAAAGAAGTTGGCTTAGATCAGAAACTGTTGCCTGTTTTCCCCTAAGTTTTACTAAAATCTCTGCAAATTCTACTTGTACTTCCAATGCTAACATTACCGCATACCTCCTTTTATTAAATTCTACTACACAACCCCACAATAATCAATTACAAATATAAAAATATCTATTATATCTCTATACCATCCGCATTTCTCATTCTTTTCTTCCTCTAAATTCGTTTTTTTGTTGCGTTAGTCTTTGCGCTATCTCTTTCCTCCGGTAAAAATTTCTCCGACTGATCGGGAGAATGCCATAATGAGCTTCTAACATGTCATAACTGGTACCAACAACGATTGATTCTGTCAGTTTATCGGCTATGATGCTATCTACACTCATACAGATCTCGTACACTTCTTTCTCATTCACACACATTCCCCCTCTGCTTGTTTTATTTTTCTCCCTGCCTGTTCTTCATTGTTTATTAGTATCCGTATATCCCAGCTTCTCTAATCTTGCCATAAATGTTAAAGTAACCTGTACCGGCCAAACCTGCCCGTATCTTTTGTTTATCTCTTCCGTGATTTCTTCCGGCGTCAACTGCTGCTCGGACTCCTTCATGATTTCTAATACTTTTTTCTCCTGATCTGATAAATTTTGCATGTTATTTTCTCCTTTATAATTATATTTGTAATTTCTGTATAATTATAATTTACATGTGTAATGTTGTCTACTGCTACATATGTATTAAATGTCAGTTTATTTAATCAAAATCACATCTTTTTTTATTCTTAGCTATATAGTACATATCTTCATCGTTTTCATTTGCGTGCTCAGCGCGATAGCATATATCGCAATTTGCAGACTGGCATTCATAGCAACCATCGCATTGACATCCGGTACAATCCATAGCCCTGAAATTCTTAATATTTTTCATGCATACACCTCTTTAAAATTTCTAATTTAAGCCCATCCCATTACCATTATTGTTATTGTCATTAATATGCCCCAGTAAACAATGTCGCACAGATCTTTCTTTTCTTTTGCTTCATCCATTTCTTTAATTATTGAAAGTATAATTATAAATGCGATTACTTTAAAAATCATTTTGTCAACACCTTTCTTCTACTGCTTCTACGGCTGATAATTTCTAATGTGTCCCTGCTCTCCGATATTACCATCCAGTGATCCGGTACCAGGTTGTTGTTTGATATAATTTCTTTCTGTGCTCTTGTTGGTTTGCTTGGCTGTTTCATGTTCTATGACCTCCCTTATCTGTCATGTTTACTTTCTTAATCCCCTATTACTGCCTGGAATACTGTTTTTCCATCTATTATTCCGCAATTTGCGTCTAATACCACTCCAGCTGTAAGGTTAATCCATTCTTCAACTTTACGGTTGAATAATCCTTTATCGGTTTCACAAATCTCTTTTACACATCCGTACCTCTCTGCTTTTTTACAACTCATTGTATCTCTTTCCTTTGGCACATTCTTTGTTGCAGGCATTGATTTCTCAATCATTTCATCCCCTCCGTCATCCTTCACAATTTCGATTGCACGCTCATAACTTCTTGCTTTCTCTTTTCCCAAATTCCTGTTGTATGCATTCTCCCAAAACTTCCGTTCATTCTCCAACTGCTCCACAACCTTGTCCGGGTCGTAGGCGGTCGGCTGCGCATTAAAAGTATCATGTATGATATCACCTATGGTAACGTATGTATCTATTGCTTCTCCGTCTGATCCATCCCCCATGATGGAACTTAAATTATTTGCTAAATCCTCATACAATTCGTCCGCATCAATCAGTCTCATCGTTTGCCCTCCTGTTCCATGCTTCTACAAATTCACCCCAGTCATGAGTACCAGTGCAAAACTCCAAGCCACATTTGCAATGAATGTTAATAGGGTCGCCACCACTATCTGGGTCAATAAATGTCGGGTGTCAATCCATACTTGGCTCATACACATCTTTTTCAATATCTATTCTGTGTCCACAGAACGGGCATGGTTTAAGTTCTTCGCTCATTCTTCCTCGCTCCAATCAATGTGCTGTCCGCATTCTCGGCAATGCGGCATATGCCATGCTATCAGACTCTTAATAACGTCCATCCCACCAAATAAACACTTGCAATTAGGGCAAGACGCTTGTCCGTTAAAGATTTCTATCTTCTTTGCTTTCTGCTTCTCCACCGCTACCCGGCATTCTTCCACTGTTCCGATCGTGCGGTACTGTTCAATTTCTTCAAGTGCATTGATTGCCATTGCATAAGCATTTTCAAATGATTTTCCCCATGATGTATCACACGGAATCGCTTTTCCAAGTTCGTTACAATCATATTTTAATTCTTCAATTGCTTCATTCTCCGTCATGACTCTATCTTTCATTTCTGCCAATTCCTCCTGACTGAATTTTGTGTAACCGATTCCACAATTTGTAAATCCTCCCGCTCTATACGCTATGGTTCTCGGCATCCTACACCTTCAACAGTTCCGGGTTATCAATCATGTTTCCGATCACTTCAAAATTCTCTGAATCAAAATCATCCAGTTCCTCGTAGTCATCACAGCGCAGCTCATTCGTACACCATCCGTTTTCATGCCACACGACACGCTTTCTCGTCTCATCTTCTGGAAACCCAACGTCGATATGCCCTGAAAGAATATCATTCTCCCAAATCAGATTGCCGTTCTTGTCCTTAAGTCCGGTACACCAACAAATTGTGGATGGATCAATTTCCAGAGCATATAAATCTGATGCGTAACTAGGGACGATATAGTATTTTTCTCTTCCGGTAAATCCATATCGTACCAAACCGCCAATAACCCATTCTCCGTTATCAGTTCGTTTTGCTTTGCATAAATATCTATCTTCCATCCTTTTTCTCCATTTCTGCCAGCTTGGCTTCGGCTTCCTCTCTGGTAAGGAATATCCTTTCGCCAATGTCGCACTGTAAATAGCAACTCTCACCCATATCAGCGTCATTTATAACATCAATTCTCATAATAGTTCTGTCTTTATGAATCTGCTTGATATATAACTGGATAACGCGCATCATAATAACTGGCTCTTTCGCTCCTTTATTTACCCGATACAAAGTATCTCCAACCTTGCACGGCAACCGCAGAAGTAATCCCTGCTCTTCGGCTTGCTCTCTATTTGCAAGTCTTTCCGCAATCTCTTCCAGGGCTTTGTATCTTCCATCTTTCGCAAGCTGGGTAATGGTAATTCCCTCATCATCCGGTAAATCTGCTGGATGAAATAAAACTTCTCCATTCTCTGCCACATATGTTAATCTCTTCATGCTATCCCTCACTTTCTGCCTTAAGCCATTGTTCCACCTCTGTAACAGAACACATTGCTACACCGCCCTCAATGGTCTTTACGCTCCCCTGCTCATATGTTTCGATTGAGCAAAGGAAATCTAAAAGTTCTTCATCCGTCATGCTCCGGATCCGGTCTGCATTGGTCTGCGGTCTGCATTCTTTCACAATCTCAAAGCACTCATCCTTCCAAGCTAAAACATTTTCTAGCTTATAGGAACTGTAGCCAACATGATAATAGTCCTCTCCGATTTCCTTGTACTTGATTTCGTAATATGGCTTTTTTCCTATCATTGTTACGATAATATCTAAGCAGGAAACTTTAATGCGTTCCGTTTTGCTATCCCGTGCCGCAGTTCTTATACACTCAATCATGACTTTCCTCGCTTTCCCTGTACGGCTCCGGCAGTGGCATCCAAGCATTCACGAACAAATCGTATTCCACATAACTTTTCTCATCGTCCCCCGGATAAAATGCACCGTTTCCGTCCTTATCAGCTTCATATCTGCCAATGTCCGGCAATGTAGAATTTTCAAATGAAATCATGATATATTTATCATCCTCCGGCAGTCTCTCTGTTACCGGAATCCACCCACCAGTCTTTTCTTCCTCTGCCAGAATCCTGTTTATTTCTTCCTCCGAAACCACTTTTGTTAGTGGAGAATACCCGCAGGCTTCTGTTGCTGCCTCAGATATCCGGTTTTTAATCCTGTTTATCGACATTCTGATCCTCGCTTTCTGCAAGTTTTGCATATTTCCAATCGCATACATATGCCGGCCTTTCAACACTCCAAGATGTTGCACCCTGTTCCCATGCATACACTGATCCATTTTCGTATTTTGCAAAATATCTATGAATCCAGGCGTGTTCTTCAGTTGGTCTAACCAAAATCGGTGTATCAACTGGAACCTTGCTCCAATCAACCTGTGGTTCGACATATTCACTGTTCGCCCATTCGTTAACATTTTTTCTGCAATTAATATTACTGTTGAAATCACACTTGCTACATGATGCACCACTGCACTGTCTCAGCTTTCCATCGATCATAGCAATGCTATGTCCCTCGCAGGCAATATTTAAAATCTCTTTTGCATATTTCTCTCTATTCAGCATCCTTCTTCTCCTTCCCGTACCGCAACTGATACGGCACTTCCTTAAAATCTCTCAATGCATCCGGGTTTGGATGCTTTGGTATACTTGTCTGGCGATTTGCCATCTCTTTAACCGCTCTGTTGCGTTCTTTACTGTCTCTATGCATGAGATTCCTCCTAAACGCCCGTAACTTCCCGTATTTTCTCAGTCAACTCCGTCTCTTTCCCACCGTTTAAAATCTTGATCTCTTCTGCGGCACCTTTCAGCATTTTTTTCATATGTTCGATATTGTCCCTCTTATGGCTTGCCTTGACCGCTTTTTCGTCGATTACTGCTGCAATGGTCGGGGTCTCTTCAAAAGTGTTCCTGTATGTTTTTTGAATTTTTTCAATCTGTGATTTTGCTACATCTGCTTTTTCCAGTGCCTCGCCCAGGATTCCAAGTGTTAATTTCTGCTGTTCTGCCCGTTCCAGCTCTTTCTTTGCTTCCTCTTCCAGTTTTTCGTCCAGGATTCTATGGAAGTTCTCGTACATCTTAACTCCTTCGTCACTATCCCCAAGAATATCCGTGATGATCGTCTTTAATGCTTCTCTCTGCTCCGTTGCCGTTGTCTGTTCAATGCATCCCATCGCCCGCGCAAATTCCTGATGCGGTGCTTTCGTGTCTCTTGTATAAAAGAGCATTGCGTCCCTGTCTTCCTTGCGGTCTGTAAATGCCGGAAATATAAATCCTGTATCTGGTGTTCCGACTACTGCATCCCTGATCCTGTTTATAATCCTGTTCTCCTCCTCGCTGTATGCCAGTCCTGGAGCTGTCAGATTTACCGGGCAGATTGCACAAAGCAGATATTCGTATACATCCTCTGACTCGTCTATCCTGTTATTGTCTGAGGTATGTGTAATAACATCATAAGCATCACGATAAAGCAAGATCAGATAGTTTCCGACATGGTCATAATTATCAATCACTCTGTCATAAAATGCTTCCAGCAGATTCTCGTCTTTTAAGCCGCTGTCTCTTATCGCAAGCAGGAACTGCTGCATGTCGTTTTCTTCTTTTGCCTCTTCCGAAAGTTCCAGATTCAACATGTTGTCTTTCAGTTTTCCCTTAAATATTCCTTTTGCAATATCCAGATATTTATAAAATTCTTCATCCGGCAGGTTTAAAAATGTCTCTCCGAACGTTGTCACAATATTTTTATCCACGTCTACATAGCAGCCGCAAATACGGGAAAATGTGCAGTCATTCTTTGTTAATCTTCTTTTTAATTCCAATACATCCTTCTTTTTCATTTTGCTATCCTCTCTACCGTCGCTACATACTTTCCGTAGCTCATCCCGGCTTCTCTTGCTTTTCTTAAAACATCATCTAATGTACTGTTTCTACATGTTTTTACGCTTCTTTTCTCTCTGTCTTTTCTTCTGTGGTACTCATTTCTACACGGTTTTCCACAGGTAAGTGCTCTTGCGGATATTGATTCATAGGTTTTTCCGCAGATAACACACTTTTTTATATACACTTTGCTGTTGAGCACATTTTTCTCCTTTCTCTCCGGCACCAGTTGCCGGAGAATCGCGCGTTTACTGTTTCTGTGATATATTGATTAACCAAAAGTTGGAAAATCCCATTTCTTATAACGCAGCCTGTCCTCATTCCAATCCGGATACTGCTGCATCAGGTACTCTTTAAATATCTCTATCATTTCTGAACGGAGTCCTCTGCTTCCATTGTCCAACAGCATGTGGTGGTACCGGCATCCTACTGCTCCGTTCTGTGGTACGCCAAGTCCTCCTTGGGACTTGTTTATGTAATGCATGATATCTTTTGTCCGATAGAGCATCGGATCTTTATTTTCCATGTGGTACTGCCGCCTGCAGAAGATGCAGCTCTCATCGTCGCGGTAATAGATGATCCGGCGGGTTTCTTCATCGAATTGGAACTTCATGTTTTTTCTGGTCCGGTACCGCATGTCAGTCCTCCTCGTTTTCTGTCTCTTCGATTTCCTCAACCTTCCTCAGTCTCCAGTGTAGATCATCCAGAATAGAGAGCATTTTTTCTATCCTGTTCGGATTACCGGAGTTCCAGAGGTTCTGTAACGTGTTCAGATTGTTTGTGATCGCCGATTTATATCCTTTGTTTATATTTTTGTTATCAATCATACTGTTTTCTGCATTTTCTATTAGGTCTCCTGTATTTTTTTGCTCACTTTCTGTGATCACTGGTTCGTTTTCCTCATTTTCTGGTTCGCTCGGCATATATTCCGGATGGTTCTCAATGCTGTCCTGTCCCGGTAACTGCTGCCCGCCGACCGCCTCCGGCTCATCTGTCTTAATATCTTCCGGCCGTTCTTCCGGTTCGATCGGTGACGTTTCCGGAATATCCGGCTCAATATCATGCAGTGTCTCCTGTTTCTGCTGCATCGGTGGATTTTCTTTAATCGTCTCTTTCTTTGGTTTCTGTTCCAGCTTAGCTTTCGTTACTTTAGATTCTTTCTTCGGTTGCACCGGTGCAACTTCCTGTTTTTTAGGATATGGTTTGCGGTAAAGCTCTGTCCATCTTGTTTCTGGTTCCTTATTTAACTGCATCAGCTGCAGCCACGCTGCACCTATATCTCCCCATCCTATCAGCTCTTTTTCCCCAGTTCGGCTATTAACAATGCGGCATTCTGACTCATCATTGAGCATGAGCATCATTCTTCCATTTCCCGGAATTCTAACGGAATAAGTTTTTTCTCCCTGCGGTGCCAATACTTCTTTTACATCCTCGACACTCCAGTATTCATCTGCAAACCGCTTTGCCATTTCCACGAATAGTTCCGGTTCATCCTCTCCAAGCTGTAGAACAACTTTACCGATGGTATTCTGCTCAAGTTCTTCATCCTTGTCCGGTCCTATCGGTTCTAACATTCTCTCGATGTCCGATACCTTATTTTCCTCGTCCAGTTCGTCTTTAATTGCCTGTATCTCTGCCTTGGAATAACCAGGCGTCAGTCCCTCATTGATTGCATCCGGCAACTGCATCATAAGCGTTAGCTTTGCATATCCATATCCCTGATACTCCGGCAGAAGATGATCTGAATAACCGTTCTCGGCGAATTTATCATTGATATGTATAAATCTGCTTACCTGCGTCTTATCAATGCCGTATTCTGCCTTGGCAAATTCCGTTACATTTGTATATCCGCTTTCTTTCAGAATATTTGTATCTCTGGCTACCTTTAGCAGATAGCCAATTCTTACGAATCCTTCCGCTGTTCTTTGCAGTTCTCCATCTAATTCTGCTTTGTATTCCTGGTATGTTTTTTGATATTCAATTATTTGTTCCATCCCTGTCCTCCTATACTGTTGCCTCCATGAAATCTTGTTCCAGTACATCTGCAAGGAGCTGTCCCGCCAGCTTTCCATGCCATATCTTATTGCCGTTTTTTCTGAGGTTTGCGTAGTTCTCAATCCTCAATTTGTTTGCTTTCTCTCCGAGCTGTTTTTCCTCTTCTGTCAGTTGTTTCCTAAAATACTGCTGCCACTTTTCCAAAAATTTTATTGCTTTTTGGAAGTCAGCATTTTGATTATCCCCTGTCGTTCTTTTTTGTCTTATATTTCCAGATGGTTCAACCTCTAACGTGTACCAAGGAACGTCTAGCTGACAGCTTCTCCTTAGAAAGAATAGATAGCTCTCATCTTTTTGTATTCTCTCAAAATAATAATCACATGTGTGTACGCAATGATTCAGTACCGTTCCTTCGATGACAATATCTAAAACCTCTTTCGGTGCTACTATTGCATATTCACCAAAAGCGAACTCGTATTTTTTAAGTTTTGCCAGCTGTTCATTTACCTTTGGCCACTTTTTTTCGATCGCTTTTGCTTTTTTCCTTAAGTTTCCTCTCTGGCTATTTAATATAGCCTCGTCGTGTGCTCTTTTAACGTCCTTAGGTTTTGCTATCTGTTCATTTTTAACATTCATTTTCAGTTGCTCCGCCATGCACAGGTAGTCTCTCCAAGTTATAAGGGCTTGTTGTAGCGTCTCGTCCATGAGTTTAGCCTGTTTCATCAAGTAGTTGTAACATTGAACAAAACTCAATTTAATTTTCAAGAATCCAAAACTCGAAGGAAGTATATTGGCTTCTCCAAAATCTTTTATCATCTCATCCGGCCAAATTGTATTTGCCACCTTTTCCAGCTGCATCCATCTGAGCATATTGACATTTGCGTCCATGGAAGTTAATCTCTTCAGCCTGCTGCGGTCAATCTTTAACATCTTTGCTATCTCTGTTTCATTCTGTTTTAACAAAGTTTTGTCGTAAGGCTCTTTCATGATTCCTTTTGCAAGTCTGAACATACCAATCCTCGCTAACATCTCTATTGCCGGATTGCCTTGTTCCATTGCAATATACACGGTCGTCGATACAGGAAGATCCGGCCATAAATCAATCGCGCTTCTCTTTAGGAGTGTGTTTCTTTTCAGGCTTGAAAGATTTTTCTTATACAGTTTTATCCTCGTCTGCCAGTAATATGTCCTTTTGTCTATTGGCATGTAACCTTTGTCTAGTATCCATCTATCGTATTTATTCTTGTACGAATCCCACTCATATCTTCTGATTACACCATTATCAAATATCATGATTCTTTCGTATTCTTTCGTTCTTACATAAGGGTCTCTGTAGTCTCTATTTCCATACCATTGTCTTTGTTCAAATCCTCTTATTACAATTCCGCCTTTAAATTTTTGAATAACTTCCCCGTAATATGTTCCTGTACTTAATGTCCGTATTTTTCCTGATGCCTTAAATATTGATTCAACCCCACACGCCTGACACTTTGTTTTTTCACCGTGTTTTGCACCTGATATAGGAACCACCCTCTTGCACCTAGAGCAATACCCCGTTTTTGCTCCTCTGGAGTCGTATTCGTATATCATATAATATTGCTCGGCGGCTTCCTTGCGCATCCATTCTTTAAATCCAGGCATAATCTTAGGGATAAGCGCCATATCCTCGTCCCATGGCTTTTGTTCTTTATCCTCTTTCCTTTTTGTTTCTTTATCTTTTTGCTCCTGCTGCCATTTCTGCAGGCGATATCCTCCTCTACTTGGCTTTTGGCTGTCATGTTCCAGTTTCAAATTGTTTAATGTTCTCATTCCGTCATTCCCGATAAAATACTTTGTATTGCTCCAATATCCAAATCCTGGAACTTCTGGTAAATTCTCTAACATTGAACTCAGCCATCGCACTTCTTTTCCATCCTGGTCTAATTCTCGTGTTATATATTCCTCTCCTTCTACGTTTAAGAATATTTCATATCTTGGATTCTTTATGTCCTTCCTTATATCTTCCGGGAGGAATACTGCCACTTTTATATATCCTGACAAATTCTGAACTCTAAAAAGCACATCGTATTCCGGCATTATTACTTTTCTTTTTTTGTGGTTCCACCATGTTTCCTCTTCGATTTCCTGGAATTGTCTGCCTTTGAACATCATTTCTTTTGTTGCCGGCAGTGCCCGTAATCGTCTTAACTCTTCTTTGCGCATCTGTATTTTCTCCCGTCCACCCTGTAATATGTATCAGGCATATATTGCACGCCGTCTATCAGATAAATTCCTACTTCTTCAATCTCTTTTGTTCCCTTGCCTTCTCGAAGTAAGAATATCGTTGAACCTTCATCTCCTGCCGCTTTTGGATTCTTCCCTCTTACAATCACGATTCCCGTCCCCGTTGCCCTTGCGCTATCTTTCTTGACGTGTATGCTATATTTTCTCTCTGGATGTTCCTGTATCCATTTACACTCTAGCGCTCCCAACTGCTGCAATGTAATTTCTTTCAGTATTTTCATTTCTGTGCATGAAATTTTGTCATCTCCGTCTTCGTGAATGTCTCCACACGCCTCCACGATACAATATCTCGATGAATCATTCCCATACCAGCTCAATACCTCTATAGGCTCTTCTGTGCAATGAAATCCCGTACTTGCACACTTTGCAGAATCTTCCTTGTAGGACTTCCCTACCTCGTACTGGAATCTTCCTTTTCCCATTGTGCATGTAAGGTCTTTATTAAATCCTTTGTATGCTATCATCGTTTTTCCTCCAGGTAGTAAGCTTTCACTATTCTCTTAACATCTGTTTTGTTTGGAAATCCTAAATACACCGGTCCTCTCATCGGCTCTTCTTTTCCGTTATGCATCACTTTTGTAGCTTTGACTATCTTTTCACTTACCTGTACCTTATTTTCAAACGCAAATCTCAACATTATCGCAAGACAATCCCGGAGTTTTTTACCTTTTTTGCAGACAGCGCGCTGTATAGTTTTATCCTCTGTGCACATATCAACAATGGCATCCTTCCAGTCCTCTAGTACACCATTTAACTCCAAGTCTTTGCTCTCTACTCTTAATTTTCCAAGTGCTGCCATGAGCGGTGTTACAAGTTCCTTTGTGTGGTCATCCATGTAATCTTCAGCATCCTCTTTATCAATCCCGTTCTCTTCTGCCAGTTCCAGGAGACTTTCCATATCTCCTTCTGTTTTCAGCCCCTCCGCTGTAAGGTTTAATTCTTCTGCACTGTCAAATTCTCCAAATCTCTCAAACATCCTTTACTTCTCCCTTCGTTCCATTTCTTCTATCAGTTCCTTCGTGTATGCATTTGGCTGTTTCAGATAAAAGCTGCACAGATGCCCCTGCTTTCCTTTTATCAGTTCCAGCCACTTGTCTTTATTTTTGACTGACTGTCCTCTGGTTGTGATCCATCCACTCCTGATCCAGCGTGTTACATCTTCCCGTCCGGCAAATCCGTTGAAAAGATATTCTGAGTCCGTATAAATGGATAACTCACATTTCTCTCTCATACGGGAAAATGCCCGTATCAGAGCTTCCATCTCTGCCCGGTTTGCGTTCATGGACTCGACCAACTCAATATGCTTTCTGACCTCCGGCAGATTCCTGCCCGGTGGGTAATATTCCAGCGTATAACCGATATATCCGTCACGTTCCCATCTGCCCTTTATGGACGTAGCGGTGTATATACTGACTGCCCGCATAAGTCCTCACACTCCCTTCTTATCTCCCCGGCATCCCGTTCCAGCCGGATCTCTGTATAGTAGTAGTACGACATGCCGGTGTACGGGTTTTTTCCGTGCCGGATGCTGTCCCGGTCTATATAATAACCTGGCTTCGGCTCTGGACCATTCTCGACCAGTTTCCTGAGTGTCCAATGTTTATAATCATGTGTCTCTTTCTCCGGCAGTTCTAAATTTTTTGAGCAGGTGTACTCTGAAAAAATTTTTCTTTCTTCCTCTGTTCCAAAAAGTGTCAACTGACCTGTGATCTCCTCTTTTGGTTTTTTTACCAGGTAATCCGCAAGATCTTTAAAATGTCCCTCTTCGTATACCGGTGCATAATTTACATGACCACCTGTCAGCCGTCCCCATATCTGTGAAATAACTTCCGCTGTTCCCGGTGTGCCTTTTATTCTGTTGACCAGTATATGTATATGGATTCCTCCCCTCTCTCCAATCTCGATCCTGCACATATATTTAAGTGCCCGTCCCCTTTTCTTATACACACCTCTAAGCTGGCGAAGAAACTTTTCCCTGATTTTTAAAATTTCCTGTGCAGATACTCTCTCTCCTTTTTTGAGTTTTAATGTGATCCACAGATCTCCTCTTTTAAAATTATTTCTCATCTTCCTCAGTACTAACTTTTCCCTGTTATACTGATTCTGTTTTTTCATCTGCTCCGGTGTAGCTTTTTTTCTTTGTGCCCTCTTCTCTCCCTTTGCTCCATACCGTCCCGCATATTTAAACTCATGCTCTATGATTTTTTTATTTTTGTATTTATAAGTATCATGCCTGTATGCCATATCCCCACCTTGTGTCGGATCTCTAATATATTGAGATTGTTAAATAAGCCGGGGCTTTTCCCCGTTTTCTCTTGCTTTTTCAGCAGGCGCATGATACACTATACCTGTCATAAGTATGGTGTGTATTGCACCTATCTGAGCATTGAAACCTAGCATTTCAATGCTCTTTCTTTATTACATTTTCGAACGTATGTACTGTATGTGAAAACCCGTGGAAAATGCACCAGTCAAGAGCTTTTATATACTGTGCTTCATCTATTAAGCCAATTACCGGATTATTCTTATCACGTACTCCAAAAAGCTCCGCTCTGACTTCTTCTCCCATATCCAGGCACATCACAACCATGGATGCCTGATCTGCACATAAAACTGCCTGCAGGTACTCTTTTCTCATCATATGATCTTTAAATATTTCCGTCTGGTCATACAGCTTTTTTCTTATCTGGTCCTCGTTCAACATTTACCCTTGCCTCCGAAAATGCTTTCTCAATCCTGCCCCAGCCGATCCGCTCCATGATCAACTCTGCTTCCTGTTTCATCTCAATAAAGTTTAGGACTGTATATATCTGTTCTGCCGACAGGGCAGCCTGTCCGTATTTTCCTGCAACAAATGCCGCCTCAAAACTTTGTGCACAATTTGCCGCCCAGTCTTCCATTTCTTCCGGTGTTTTCATTGTCGTCCTCCACAATGTCATAATAAAATTTGAGCTCCGCCTCTTTCGCCAGCATCATAGAAGTTGCGAGTCCTTTATTTTCCCATCGTGTTTTTGTGTCGGAAATCTGCTGGTTGAACTCCGAACGCTTCATCTGCGGTTTTTTTATTGCTTCCCCCAGCTTCTCTTCCAGACTGTCTGCTATCTCCTGCATCCACTCATACCCGCAGTCCATCCCGATTGTTAAATCACGAAGCATAAAAGTCTCTTCTTTTGTCAAATCTAATGTGATCATCTTTCTCTCCTCATTTCTTCGAAAAATAATGTGCTCCGGTCTTTCTCCATGGTGTCCCATAATCAGACCACTGACCTTCCCGGAAATAATAAATTCCCGGATATCCTCTCTGTTCTACTTCCATTTTTACCGCTTGGTACGTCTCCTCTGACGGTTCCCAGATGCCTGCCATCCCTCCATCCCAATATGATGTAAATTGATCCTTCTGGGATATCACGCCTGAGATCGTGTCCGGCCACTGTCCGGAATGATCCTCTGCTCTGTTCAAAATCACATCTGCAACTAGGCGTTTTCCTTCCAGGCTCTGGTTTCCTGCTTCCGCTTCCACGCAGATCGCAAGCAGTTCCAGGCTGTCCCAGTATTCTTCTTCTGCAATATCTATAGTGCATGTTGTATATTCCTGACTTGGTGTTGTCTCCGGCTGTTGCACCGGTGCAACTGGTGTGATCTGTTTAAGTACACCGGAGACAGGCTGTCCAGATACCAGCGCCGGTCGTAAAATATAGATCACTGCGTACATGATGATGATTACGATTGCCATCACATAAAATGGTTTCTTATTTTTCATTGTCACTCTCCTTAATCCGGCATCTCCTTATATTCAAACGTGATCTTTATTCCCGCCAAATCCGTCAAGCTGTATAAATCTTTCAACCTGATCTTTTCCGGATGGTTGATTCGCTCTGTAACTGTCCGCTCTGGAATCCCGCTTTTTAAACTCACGTCCTTCGTTGTCAGATTCTTTGCTCTGAATCCACCAGTCAATAAACCGGCTACATAGTCATAGCGTTTCTTTTCTTTGTTCTCGCATAATTTACTGCCCACTTTTTTTCTCCTTTCAATTATTTCCTTGCATTTCCCGCTCCTTGTTTTTTATAATTGTCTTATCAACTGAACAAGGAGGTTTCTTATGTTACATCAGTACCACATTGATTTTTCACAACTTTCTCCTGATGAGAAAGCAGCTCTTAGTGACCGCATCGACAACATTTCATTCACCGGTATCCAGTGGGAACAGGGTTTTCAATCTGGCACTTTCTTCATTGAGGAGAATTTTGACCTCGGACTTTTAAAAATCCCTGACTGTTGCCATCTTTTCCGCGTCATGTGAAAAACTTCACTTCGTAATCCACGTTGTGCGTCTGCAACGTGGATTTTCTTTTTACTATTACGCAATCTGCTTTCTTGTCTTTTCCTCTTGATTACATGAAGTATCAGGGACATATTGCTGTTATCAAGGCTTACTATCATTAGCTGTTCTGTAATAACAGACATCTATTACTTCTCTGCTTCCGGAAATCCGCTCATTATTCATATTGAATGCTTTTTTATACTTATAGCCTTCCGGACCCGGAAGCGAGACAATTACAATCCTTTCTTTCACTTCCTGCCCATTAATTTTTAAAATTTCTTTGTCAAAATCAATCTCCAGGCTTCGGATTCCATCTGATGAATTCATTCTTCTCATCTCCCTTCTCATCTCCTCTATATCTTCCAACTTGTAGTTTCTTTCTCACTATGCTATCCTTTTCCTTACAGGACGTTGCCGCGTCCGAGTATCACGAAAGGAGATCTTATATGTCTGATTTTTTTGTAAAAATATGTACTAATGGACACTCTATTATCGAACGGCACCCGCTTAAATCAACTGAATATTGCGAAAAATGTGGAGCTGAGTTAATTTCCAAATGCCCCAACTGCAATTCAGCAATTAAAGAGTGGCATATCAATGCAGTTGTTACATATACACCTGAGTTTGAAAAACCTTCCTACTGCCGTTCGTGTGGAAAACCATACCCTTGGACTTCTGCAGCAATAGAAGCAACTGCATTAATGATTCAAGAAGATGCTGAACTCTCTGAATTAGAAAGACAAAATCTTGAAGCTTCCCTTCCAGATATCATTGTTGAAACGCCCAAAACCAAACTTGCAACTATTAGAATTCAAAAAGCACTTCTAACATGTGGTAAATTTACAGCAGAGGCAATTCGCCAATTTGCAATTGATTTCGGTTGCGAACTAGCAAAATCATCGCTTGGACTTTGATTCTTGTAAAAAAAGTCCATATCCAGGGCAACTATCTTTTCCGCAATCATAGTTGTCCTGTTTTTTTACCCAACATTTGCACCCTTTCTTTAATTTCTTTCCACATACGATGCAAAAATTAGCCGTTTGGGATATATTGACATTCCCACAATTAGTACATTCCACCTCTCTCATCTCCTCTCTACTGCTGCACAAGCTGTTTCTTTGATGTCTCGATCTTATCTCTAGCAAGCAGAGCATCTGCTACATTCTGCACCAGGATCAGATCAATCGGTTTTAACTTTGCCATTTTTTCAACCAGTTCTTTTTTTACTTCTTCCATATTTTTCTCCTTTCATGTGTTGTGTTGTTGTTCCCTATGCCTACATTATATTCCCCTTTGCCAATTTGTCAATACTTTTTGTCCCCTTTGCCAACTTTTTTATTGACTTAACATTTTTCAGGTGCTATTCTATGTTTAGAAAATTAGATATGGAGGTGTGACATGGCGCAGGGAGAACGTATTAAGGAATTACGAAAAGCACTTAATCTTACATTGGAAAAATTTGGTGAACGTCTTGGTGTTGGTAAAACAGCGATATCAAAGTTGGAAAAGGGGGAAAGAAACCTCACCGATCAGATGTGTAAATCAATCTGCCGGGAGTTTAATGTGAATGAGGCATGGCTCCGTGATGGCGAAGGTGAGATGTTCCAGATTCCAGATGACGAGGATGCAGCACTGATTTCTGAGATTCTCGAGCACACGGACAGGCGGTTTTATCAGGCTGTATTGAATATCGTTCGTACATATTCACAGCTTTCGCCAGAATCGCAGAGTGCTTTGGATGTTTTTGTTGATCAGCTGCTTGAGAATGCAAAAAACCGGAAGGATTAATTTTCCTTCCGGTTTTTCTATATGCTTTTTCTTATATTTGTGGTACTATTCTATTAATCACGACTAGGAGGTATGTTATGAAAAAAGTTTTTTCTGTTTTATCAAGAATTATATGTGGTTTTTTTGGAATTTATTTTTTATTGTGTTCCATTGGTGGAATTATAAATTGTTTTATAAATTCATCAATTCCTATTGTCCTCTGTCTCCTTTTGGTTTTCATTTTTGCTATAATCGGAATATTACTAACCAAAATTGCTTTTAATAAAAAAACAAGTACTGATTCAGCTTCTAATGTAGCTATAAACAATATTCCTGATTCACCAACATATCAAGTTGGTCAATCAGTAGCAACTTGTTCTGTAAATACACAGAACGAACCTACTAATATCGAACCTTCACCTTCTATTCATTCTGAACAATATGTTGAGCATAATGGAGTAATATTTCATCCAGATGGCAGTTCCATAACAGATGAGGAAGTTCCATATCTTGTGCAATTAGGATATGAAGAAGCCTTACAAAGAGAAGGTATCTACGATAGTGAAATGCTTGACCTTCCACATATAAATAATGACTTACAAAGCAAGAGATTTCAGACTGCGATTCCATCCTATCAAGAATTGTGCAATATTTCACCAAATACCAGTAATGTTCCTATGTTGTCGACTGATATTTTCTTTTTAAAATATCTTGATGGTCGCATTCTTGAACACCCTAATATTGCGCAATATTGGTATTATGAATATGATATAAATTACTCGATTGAAATAAAAAAATTGATTTCCTCAGGACTACTTACTATTTCTCAGATAAACCTAAAAAGATTTAAGGTTGATGATTTAAAAAATATTCTTAGGCATTTTGAATTACCACTTTCTGGTAAAAAAGCTGATCTGCAAAAAAGAATATTAGAAAATATCAGTTTGGAAGAGTTATCTTCTTTCCTTGGCGATTCAACTCACTATTTTTGTGCCACCGACACCGGTTCTGAACTTATCAAAACGGTTCATGATTCCGCAACTTTTAACTTAGAGTTAGAAAATGAAGCCCTATCTTTGATATTAGATTATGACTACGAAGATGCATTTAATTTAATTTGGAATTACAAAAAACAAACACCGGCTGAAAAGAATACTCATTATAATTACAATCCTGCTATGGATGAACTATATGATTCCATAATGATTCCTTGTGGTTTCTTTTATACATTAAAAAAAGATCGTGATATAGAAGAAAACCTAAGAGCAGCAATAGTCTTTTGCCGAATGTATGGATTGGGGCAAGATAAAGTTCGCAAACTAATAATGAGAATTTATATGGAAAGCGGACATGATTTTTCCGAAGATGCCAAAAACTTAATCAATGGAAGATTACTATAACAGTGCCTTAACAAACAAAAAACACCGGAGGGTACTGCTGCCCTCCGGTGTTCCACTTCTTCATGTTTTTGTTTTACAATGTTTTCTCACAATCGTTAATATCTGCTTTAGAAATTTCTCATCCGACTGATCCATCCTGTCTATATATTCCTTCAACTGCATTTTTATAATTTCAAGCATACTGCCGCCCCTCCTCAATGGCATTTCTTCATCCGTAAGTGTAGTTTTCAACAGCGCGCTTTGTTCTTATGTTTGTATTATATTTATTATACTTGTCATTTGCAAGGTTTGTCTCAATGTTGAGACAACTTTTTTATTTTATCCCTGGAATACTCTGATTCATACAGATCCTCTAGCGGTACCTTAAGTCCTTTTGCAAATTCTTCCAGGTCATCTATTGTTGGATTCTTTTGTCCTTTTAAGATCCGGTATGTAGTAGCTCTGGAAAACGGTACACTCTCTGTCAGATCTCTTACTTTTATATCCTTTAGTTTCATGATTTCTTGAATTTTTATTTTTGCCATAGGGAAATTATAAAGCGATACGTTTGTGGAAAATACTGGTAAATACTGGTAATAAAATTAAAAGCATTAATATTTCTTTCAATTTTTATCATTTTATCTTGACTATTGGTAACCAATATGTTATGATAATATCAGATGAAGGAGGTAGGTAATGGAAATTCAATACGAAAAAGCCGCTGTCAAGTATCTAAAAGGGTTACAAAAACCTCAACGTGATCTGATTCTCGATGCCATTGAAAAACTGACTCACAAACCTGCCGAAGGCGATATTAAAAAAATGAGTGGTTATAAAGACGGCCGTTACCGGCTGCGCGTCGGAAAGTACAGAATCATTTATAAGTATCTGACAAATAATGAAATCGAGGTTCTCTGCATCATGGATGTGGGAAGCCGTTGGGATATTTATAAGTAATATCCCCACCTGAAAGAAAGGAGTCCTTATGACTAATACTATTGCACAAACTGTATCAATGTTAGAAATGCTCCCGGCGCAGGAACAGGATTTTGCCTATGAATTTGTAAAACGTCTTGTCCTTGCATGGGATCCGGATTATACAAAACTTACCCCGGAAGAACGTTCCCGCCTGGAAGCCGCAGAACAGGGGGAATATATAAGCGGAAAGGATATTAACTGGGATGACGAGTGAAAAAAGAAATGCAAATATGATCATAGCAAAAGCTGGCGGTAATGCCAGTCAAAATGCTTATAATTGTAAAGTCTCCATCCCTAAGACCTGGGCGGATAAACTTGGTGTGTCTGCAAATGATAAATCCCTCTCATTAGAATTTGATGGGAATTCTATTGTTATTAAAAAAGCGTAAATAAAAATCTCAGGCTGTCGCATTTTTCAGTATCTTTTTGTTGCACCGGTACAACTTCAATATCCCAGTTGGTAACAATTTGTCACCAACTGGGATATTTTCCTGTTTCTTTTTCATTTGATTTATGTATAATGTAATTAAATTCTACAAAACGAAAACCGCCTCACAATGAAGTGAAGCGGCAATGTAACTGCTCTGAATGAACAATTCTCTCAACAAATATATTGTATCATTCAGAGCAGCCGCGCGCAAGTGAAATACTATTCACTGGCTGTTATTTTTATACTTATTTTTAGGAGGATGATACAATGGCTACTGCAAAAAAATTACCTTCCGGATCCTGGAGGTGTCTGGTGTTTAGTCACTATGAATATGTTACCGGTAAAGACGGAAATGTAAAAAAGAAACGGGTTTATGAATCATTTACATGTGACGATCCAAGCCCGGCCGGCAAAAGAAGATGTGAAGCTATGGCAGCAGAGTATGCCGATAAAAAAGAGCAGAGTAATCTTTCAAGTTATAAATTGACCTTCCGGGAAGCTGTGGATGCATATATCGTTGAGCGTTCTCAAATTCTATCTCCGGCATCAATCAGGAAATACAGAAGTATGCAAAAAGAATTTTCCATGCTCGATGATTACAAAATAAGGGATATTAACAAAAAAATTGTTCAGCAATATATAAATTCTATCTCTGGATCACTGTCTCCAAAAACCGTAAGGGACCGGCATGGTCTTATTACAGCGGTTTTAAAACGATACAACCCGGATATTATTTTGAATACTACTCTTCCAAAAAAGAAACGCATTGAGAGAAGCATTCCATCAGAAAGCGACATCAAGGCTTTAATAAGTGCAGCCAGTGGAACAGAAATGGAAGTCCCTATATACTTGGGCGCGTTCGGTATGATGCGTCGCGGAGAAATATCAGCATTAAAAAAGTCAGACTTTAAAAATAATGTTATCCATGTAAATAAAACGATGGTTCTGTCGCCTGATAATAAATGGATCGTGAAAGCACCGAAATCTTATGCAGGTGATCGTTTTGTTCCTGTTCCACAGTTTGTTGTTGATGCATTCATGGCATTGCCGAACGATGGTGTAAATATGACTCCAAACATTATTACATCACGTTTTGAGCATGTGCTAAATAATGCAGGTATCGAGCATTTCCGCTTCCACGATTTACGTCACTACTCTGCAAGCATACAACATGCGCTTGGAATACCTGATGCTTATATCATGCAGGCTGGCGGATGGGGAGATGATAGAGTATTGAAAGATGTGTACAGACATACTTTTGAGGAATCTGAAAAGAAAATGGGGAATATAGCAATTAATTATTTTGATAGTATGCAACACGAAATGCAACACGACATAAAAAAAACACCGTAAACTCGGTGTTTTAAGAGCAGGGGATGAGAGAATCGAACTCCCACCAAAGGTTTTGGAGACCCCTATCATACCATTTGACCAATCCCCTATATATAAAATGACGTATCAGATACGTCATTTATTTTACTTTTTTCTTATGCAAAAATCAATAGGACTTTTGCCTTATTTCTGATACCTTCAAAACTTCATACAGAACTCCGATTTCTTTTGGTCAAGCCCTCGATCGATTAGTAACAGTCAGCTCCACATGTTACCATGCTTCCACCTCTGCCCTATCTACCTTGTACTCTTCAAGGGATCTTACTCACTTATGTGAGGGATATCTCATCTTGAGGGGGGCTTCACGCTTAGATGCCTTCAGCGTTTATC
>OHGH01000154.1_pt1 | contig 47277 bp, 51 predicted proteins | sample 1567801 | NCBI WGS metagenome assembly OHGH01 (sample SAMEA3879519, study PRJEB24766) | human gut metagenome | biome: human-associated habitat; feature: feces | place: USA | collected 1985/1987
ACCCCCCAGAGCCTGGTGCAGGATTTCAGTTGGGAAAAGGTGCCCAAACAGGATATCTGCCTGCCGGCAGGTCTGTTTTGATGCGGGAAGGATCTGCCCGGAAAGCGCTGGACCTTCTGACCCTGCCAGAGCTGGGATAAAGAGGCTTTGCGCTGTTTTGCTGTAAGCATAAAACCGCCCCCGATCCGGGACTTGCAGGTTCCGGATGGGGGCGGTTTTTCTCTGGATTTGGGAAAGAGTGCAGGCCTGCTGCGGGCGCAGACCGCTTAGGCCAGACGCTCCTCCCATGCTTTGCGCCGCCAGAGGGCACGGGCAGCGCTGTCCATAGCAAAAGCCAGCGCCAGGCCAAAGGCAACGTCAATGCAGCTGTGCTGCTTGAGCAGCATGGTGGAGGCGCAGATGGCGATGCACAGACCGTAGGATGCAGCCCGGAGCCACCGCCGGTTTGCCCCGGCAAAGATCTGGCTGCGGCGGTAGGCCAGCGCCAAGGTCACAGAGTTGAATACATGGATGGAAGGACATACGTTGGTGGGGGTGTCGGTGGTGTACAGCCAGCGCACCAGCTGGGCGCAAAGCCCGTCGCCTTGTACCATGGGCGGGCGCAGCGCCAGCCCGGTGGGCAGCAGCATGTAACAGGTGAGAGCCGCAGTCATGCCTGCAAATAGGGGCAGACATAGGCGCATAAAGTCTGTGCGCGGCCCCCGCAGCAAGGCAAACAGCGTAAAGGGGATCCAGACGAACCAGGCCAGATAGGGCAGGATCGCATATTCACAAAACGGGATCAGATCATCCAGTGGGGTGTGGACCCAGACCACCGGGGTCAGGTGCAGTTCCTGCCAGCGGAACACCGCCAGATAAAGCATCAGATAACCCGCCATGAACCAGATCGGATGACGGGAACACCATCGAAGCATGGTATCACTCCTTTTTTACAGAGTTCGACTTCTGTATCATACGCCCCTGTGCCGGAAATTGCAAGACTGAACTTGTATAAGTTCCACAACAAAAACAAAGTATCGTTATGCAGAATGTCGGCGGAGTTGGAGAACTCCTTACTATACCATACGAACGACCTGGATAAAAACTTGCAAAAACCCCGCAGAAAGTTTTCTTTCCGCGGGGTTTTCCACATAGAAAAGAGAGAATGGTGCAAAAATTACTCCACCCGTACAGCCCGTACCACCCATCGGGTGCTGTATCCGGCGCCGCCTGCTGCCAGGAAAAACCGGTTGACGCAGGCGGTGCTTTCTGTTATAATGTAAAGGCTATAAATGGAGCAGTACTCAAGTGGTCGAAGAGGCGTGACTCGAAATCCAAGTGGATGCTTCGCCGGGTGTCTCCATATCACACGAGGGAACGTCAATTTTTATGTCCTGACAGGCTTCAAAGCCTGTCTGAACGATGCGTTTTCTAACAATATTCTAATAGCAACTATTCCAAGTTTCAAGGCCGATTTGCGATATACAAATCGTAAATTTGCTATGAAAATATACTTGGAGATGTATCGAAGCGGTCGTAACGAGAACGACTCGAAATCGTTTTGTCCTTAATCGGGCACGTGGGTTCGAATCCCACCATCTCCGCCAGAAGTCGCAGATTCAAACGAATCTGCGACTTTTTCTTTTGCATCAAGCAGAGAAAGACCGCTTTTGCCTCATCACAGTATGCTTTATACATGAACGATAAATCCATAATTATTTGGGGAACTTGGATTCTCCCAAAAGGTTCGCAATGACCCCAGCAGACCCCTGTTTGCTTTTGTAATCGAGATGTGCGTAGATGTCAGCGGTGGTAGAAAAGGTGCTGTGCCCCAGCCATTCCTGAACCTGCTTCATAGATACGCCGTTCATCACCATCAGGCTGGCGCAGCTGTGGCGCAGATCGTGGAAACGGATGTGCTTCAGCCCGTACTTGGTCAGCAGCCAGTCGAAGTGCTCCGTCACGAAGTTCGGGCGGATCAGCTTGCCTTCCTGATCGGTGCAGACGAAATCCAGATACTCAGTGCTGTAGCTCTTCTTGAACAGCTTACGGTAAAGTTGCTGTTTTTCCTTCTGCTTCAGAAGTTCTTCTTCCACAGCCGGGATCAGCGGCAGGGTGCGGCAGCTGGTCTTGTTCTTCATTTTGAAAATTAATAGAAAGTTAACAAAGCAAGATGCGCTGAACAAGAAACAACCGCCGCTCACTCCGGGAAAGAGTGGACGGCGGTTGCAATTCAAATTTTTGATTCGGAAAATCAGATGCTCGTTAAAATATCTGTCAGTGTGGCGACAAATGCTTCATCCTGCTCCTTCGTCCGCTTTGGGCTCCCCTTGGGGTGTTTTCCGGCACGGAGGAGTTTTTTGTTTTCATAACGCCGCAGCATGAGGGCATCTATGTTGTCAGCAGTGTACTCCAGACCATTCTGGTTCAGCACCCGGGCGCACTTGGCAAGACACATACTTGCCAGCCCGTAGTCCTGCGTCACGACCACATCTCCCGGTTTTACCCGGTTCACCAGCGCAAAGTCTACGCTGTCAGCCCCTTTATCGAACACCAGCGTCTGCGCACCTTCCAGCTCGATTTGGTGAGAGGTGTCGCACAGGATGATGACCGGAACGCCAAACCGCTTTGCAATCTGCAACGTCAGATTGACAACCGGGCAACCGTCTGCATCGATCAAAATATTCATCGGCTTTCCTCCATCACCCACCGAAAGGCTTTCGCCATGCGCAGGTCGGCATCTTTGAAATGCCCGCCGCTGTTCCATTCAAAGGTGCAGTCTGCACCGCGCGCTATAAGCTGACTGTGCAGGGTGCGGATGTTATCCCCCACCACAGCCATGACGGCGTTTTTCGTGTTTTCCTCCTTGTCGCCAAGGCTTAGATAAATGCGCTGCGTCTGTATCGGGCGCTGTTGTTCAAACTCCATCCAGCCCGGAAACCATACCGAGGGAGATGCAGCGGCGACACCGTAGAACAGCTTTGTCTGAGTGGATGCCCACAGCGCAAACAACCCGGCCAGCGAGTAGCCGCCCAGAATGATTTTGACGTTTTCCGGCAGTGCAAACTGCTTTTTCAGGGTAGAAATCACCTGCTCTGTCAGAAAGTGCAGCGTGTCCGCTGCATCGCCGCCGAAACTCTCTTTGCCCCATACCACAGGAGCTTCCCACGGGGAAAGTTCATCGTTCCAACTTTCCACCGGGATGGCCGCAAACAGAAAGTGGTGCGCACTCTGTGCAATAGCGGTAACCTCGATTTCCATGCTTTGCAGCTCGTGTTCGCCTGTCATTTGGAGCAGCAGGTATTCCGCATGGGCTTCACCGTAAATGCGGCAAGGTCTGTTCCCGATTTGCATTGTCTGTGCGGTCACTGCGGCATCCTCCCGAAAAAACTTTGATAAGCCCAGTATAGCAACTGAAAAATCATTTTGCAATTCAAAAGGCGTTCATAGCCGTAGCAAGCAGTGTCTTCGTATATACAAAGACCATTTTTGCGTTGCAAAATGCTTGTTGGGAAATCCCAAACCCTTTCAGATCTGCACCGTACCGATGCAGGCTGCGCGTTTTTGCAAAACGCTTTTTCAGCACTCCATATACTGCGAAGAAATCGGGATGATGTCAATGTTACAGCCCCGGCTGCGAAACCGCTTGAAATACCGAATTTCCGTTTCGCTACCCTCGCAGATAAGATACACCACTGGGTTGCGCTTTCTGGCGTGGACAGACCTGCGGCTGATTTCTTTTATTCTGCCCATGCTGCATTCCCTCCAATGAACGGAATCGCACCGTAGCGGCCTTGCAGATACCCTTTGGAGATGTTCTCGCCTTTCCGGGGAGAGAACTCCGTCAGAGCATAAATATCGGTCTGCATGGTCTTTTCATCCTTTTCTGCAAACCAAATCTGATCGCGTCGCAGTAAGTTCAGGTCAAGAAGCCCGGTATCATGTGTGGTGAAGATGAGTTGTGCATGGTTCGTATTGATAGCGGCATCCTGCACCATCTCGATTAGATGCCGGGTCAGGAGCGGGTGCATACTGGATTCTATCTCGTCCACTACCAGAACAGAGCCGGATTCCAAAGCAGCAAGCCACATACCGATGCGAGAGAAGAACCGTTGCGTTCCAACGGATTCCTGCCCCAACGGGAGCCAGAAGCCCTTTGATGAGCCATCTTCAGTGTCGAGGGTGTGCAGTGCAGAAATGATAGGTTCCTCCTTAGAGCCAGTAATGCGGATGTCCTTGATACCGAGGTCTGCATACAGCATTTCATGCAGGATACGGCTCTTTTCAGAGCCGCCCTGCCGGATGGCAGACAATGTAGCATCCAGCCGCATTTCGGTTCCCATAAAGCCTGTCAGCTTTTCAAAGAACCATAGATACGCTTTTTCGGTCTGCGGACAATTCCACTCGTTCGAGCTGGACAGATAAAGGCGATTTTCGGCAGTTCGTCCAGCAAGCGTGAACTGCTCTTGAATATTCTCGCGGAACTGATAGCCATTGTTTTCTCTTGAAAAAATCAATGCTTCCCGGCCATTCGGCCAGTGATAGAGATATTCGGTCAAAACTTTGGACTTGTCAAACGAGAACCCATAGGCATACTTGATGCCGCCATAAAAATAGATGACTTCAAAGCTGGTCGGCTGTGTGGGCTGGTCGGTGAAAGCAAATGGCTCCTGCGGAAGGGACTCGCCTTTCAGCAGCTTGGCATATCGGCCACAGACCATTTCCCGCATGAGCAGAAGGGCATGGAGAACATTGCTCTTTCCGGCTGCATTTGCACCGTACAGTGCCAGCACAGGCACAAGCTGTTTCTTCTCGTCCGGCGAAATCAGGCAATCGGACAGACTTTTATCCGTAGATGCTTTCGAGCTGATAATAGCCGTGTCCTTGATGGAGCGGTGGTTAGTGACTGAAAATTGAAGCAGCATCGCGATTCCTCCCAGATGATTTTCTGAATCTAGTGTACTCTATTCTGGGCGGAAAGTCAAATTTTGATTTTGGAATTTGAAAATATTCTGCAAAAATCAAGAATAAAATCTAAAATATCGGCTTTTGATGCCGTTCGGATGCTATCGGAGATCATTCTGCATACACGATTTCCCTCAACACCATTTCCTCCGCCTGTGCTTTCAGCCCGTTCATGTGCGCCACCCAAGAGAGCTGTGCGCGCTCTTTGTTTGGTGCAGGGTACTGGTCTAACAGACCCACCACCGTACGTTCCAGACACGCGCAGGCCGCTTTCTGGACTTCCTGCAAATGCGGCCAGAGCGTACCGTTCAGCAGCATCTGGTGATACAGCACAGGGCGCTGGGTTTTGAGGTAGGCCAGCCGCATCCAGCCATACTTGCCCAGCGGTTCGGTATCATCGGTCTGCGGCAGGGTGAGCAAGGGCAGCTGATACTCCCCAACCTATGCGTAATGGATCTCGGTGCGGACGGCGTTCGTGTTCTTCATGGAAATTCTCCTTTGCATTTTCAACGTGTGTTGTGGTCTTTGTGGAAAACGGTGTTCACTTCTTCCGGCTCTGCGCGGTCAGCCAGTTGCCCTGCGCCTGATAGTAGTGCTCCATCGTGGTGGGTGCGTTCAGGATGGTGGTGCGCAGATAGGCCATGATGTTCTTGATGGGCTGGGTCGTGTTGGACATCACATCGAAGATGTACTCAACGTGCTGGCTGGTCAGCTTGTCCAGCCGCAGCCGGATGGCTTTGGTGGTCTGCGGCTGCTTGCCGACGTACTGGGTCTGCCGTGGACAGCAGTACATCTCCACAATGTTGTCCAGCAACTCCTCCAGCTTGTCGGGAGCGTATCGCTGGGCAAGGGTGTCGATCTCCAGCCGTTCCCGAAACTCCTCCCGCACCTGTGTTTCCATCTGGTCAAAATCTGCGGATTCGTCTGTCTGCCCTGATAGATTAGTACTTTGTCTTTTAGTATTTTGTTTATTAGTATTTTGTTGCGTTGCCTTTTCCAAATTGGGCTCAGCCAAATTTGGAAAATCCAAAAATGGTGAAGAACAAGGTTTCATGCGGCTTTTCGGACTTTTGGATGCGGACGGGTTCGATGGACCGCCTTCCTTGCCGGGAACGGCAGGATCGTCCTCAACAGGCGATTCATAGACCTGATAATCGTAGTCGATGATCTGCCCTTTGGCATTGCGGACTTTCTGATGGCGGACATCTAAGCAAACAAGACTGCCTCACACAAAATCTTTTGGAGCAGTCCCGTTCGTTTATGATAATCAATGGACCTTGTAGAATACCCGATTTCCAGCCTTTCGTGCAGCCAACAGTCCCATTTCATGGAATTTCAATGCAAATGTTCGAATGGTGGCATACGCAGCGTTGCAGAAGCAGGACAAAAAGGCGTTACATCCGTATAGCCTGAGATTAAAGCATTTTTCTCAACACGTTCGCAGGCTTTATGGATGCCTCCCGTAAAATTCAAGGAAGCATCCATGATGAAAAGTTAATGATTCAATTTTGAACCGGTGTCCGGAAAACTGGGGACAGATCATTTATTTTACAACAGCAATGGCCTCAATCTCGATCGTCATTCCCCCATTGAATTTGCCCACCTGCATCGTGCTTCTTGCCGGCGGATCCTCCGGAAAATACTGCCGGTAGGTTTCATTAAACAAAGCGAACTGATCAATATCTGCCACAAAGACTAAGGTCTTAAAAACATGATCCATATCAGATCCGGCTTCCTCCAGAATTGCTTTCATGTTCTTCATAATCTGATGTGTCTGAGAAACAATATCATCGGGAGCTGCCAGTTTCCCTGTTTCCGGATCCACACCTGTTATACCTGCTGTATAAATGAGATCTCCGATTCGAAATGCTTGGGAATACCAGCCGCCGGGCTGTGCAGCTTTGGACGTTGAGATTTTTTTTATTTCCATAAGATTATCTCCTGTTCTTTGAGAAAAGGCTGCTGTACAAGCGTGCAGCAGCCTTTAAGATCTTTTGTAAATTAGTTTCCGTCAGCTGCGGTTCTGTTTTTCTTATCGAAGAAATAGTAGGCAGGCAGACCGGTAACAAGTGCAACGCCACTGGCAATCAAGGCTGCAGTAGGTGCCCACATGAACGTGGAAACCAGAAGGATGCCGTTTGCAAAAATTGCAATAACCGTCATAATTTTCCACGCCGGGCATTTCCAGCCGGGGTTATAGTCAGCCTTTTTGCGGTGAACAAACATGGTGCAGAACACCAGCATGTTTTTCACCAGACAAATAAATGTGAAATAGCCCAGAAGATCGTTGATGCCGGAAACGCAAACCAGAATGATTGCGTAAATAGCCTGAGCCATCAGTGCAAAGGAAGGCGTATTGTATTTGGGATGTACTTCCGCAAAACGGCTGTACCATAATCCGTCCTTTGCCATTGCGTACTCCAGACGAGGCTGGTACATCGTTGCACCGGAAACCGATCCCGTAATTACAACGATTGCCATCAGCGCGGTGATGATGCCTGCAGTGGAACCGATTACAGGGATTTTTGAGAATGCAAGCGCAATAGGAGCATCGGAGGCCGCAAGCTCTCCCAGAGGGATCAGGCCTGCTGCAATGGTAGAAAGACCGGCGTACAGAAGAATGACAATTGCAATGCAGTAGATCATTACCTTTGGCATGGTCTTGTCGGGATCTTTTACTTCGCCTGCCATATAGCAAGCGCCTATTGCGCCATCGTAAGACCATGTGGTTGCAGATACGCCGGCGAGCAAGGCGGCAATTCCTACAGGAGCGCCTGCAGCAGCGGGCACAGAAATCAACTCAGTGTTCATGTAGAACAGGCCAACGCCAACCAGCAGGAAGAAGGGCAGCAGCTTCAGACTGGTAATAAAAGCCTGAAACCGTGCGCCGGCTTCTACGGAGCGATAATGCAGCGTGGTGAAACCAATAATCAGCAGGATTGCTACGACTTTAATGCCGATACCTGTCAGTGCAGGAATGAAGAAAGCAAGATAGCTGGCGATTGCCAAGGACATGACAGAGCAGGTTGAAGGATCGGTTGCCCAGAAGGCCAGCCAGCCGTTCAGGAAGGCCACAGGACGCCAGCCTGCTTCTTTCAGCCATGTATATTGACCGCCATCTTCCGGATATGCTGATGCAAGCTCCGCATAGAGAAGATTCTGGGGGATCATGATCAGACCACCGATAACAAAGCTGGCAATCATCATCAACGCAGAACCGGATGCACCAGCCACTTCCGCCAGCGACGAGAAAATACCGGAACCAACCGTTGTGCCGACAGCCACTGCCAAGGCGGCGCCAAGCCCCAGCTTCCGCTTCAGCTTTCCCTGTTCGTGAATCGTTTCATTCCTTGTTTCCATAGGGTTTCTCCTTTCATTTGCTCTGCTTTTGTAGCCGTTACGTTTTTATTGAGCGGTGTAGCCGCCATCGACCATCAGATGGGTTCCGGTAATAAAAGAAGATTCCTCGCTTGCAAAGAATGCCACAGCGTAAGCCATATCGATGGGCTGACCGAGGCGTTTCAGGGGATAGCTGGAAATCAGACGGGCAACCTCCGCCTCATAATTGCCGGTTCGGGACATATCCTTGATAAATGCGGGTGTTTCCGTGCCGGAGGGGCAGACCACGTTAACGCGGATACCGAAGGGAGCCAGCTCCAAAGCCAGGCTCTTTGCAAATTGAATGATCCCACCCTTGGAGGTATTGTATGCGAGGCTCTCCACGCAGCCAACCACGCCCAGTTCACTGCCGGTGCAGATAATGGAGCCGTGGCTGCTCTTTTTCATAAGAGGCAGGGCATATTTTGCACACAGGAAATACCCCTTCAGGTTGACTCTCATTACGCGATCCCAGTCTTCTTCAGTGGTATCCCAAAGCGTTTTGCTCAGAGAGTAGGCGGCATTATTGTACAGCACATCGACCACGCCATACTTTTCCTCTATTGCCTGAAACATCGCCTGCACCTGCGCGGAATCGCTGACATCTGCTTTGTAGAACCAAGCGCGTTCTCCAAGCTCAGCTTCTAAGGCGCTGCCCCGTTCCTCGTTGAGATCAACAATGACCACTTTGGCGCCGCGCTCGATAAAGAGCCGTACCGTTGCTTCGCCGATGCCGCTGGCACCACCAGTGATTACTGCTACGTAATTGTTCAGGTTCATAATCTTTTTCTCCTTGTTATTAAATTTTGGGTAATACGTCTTAATCATGCTTTAATTATATAGTGCTTTTTTTGCGTTGTCAATAGTAAAATGTTCTGGGAGATTAATTTTTTTTGAAAGATATTTAATCCTACAGCGAGTACTCAGCCGCAAGGATGCTCGGCAATACAGCACAGTGTGGTGTGTGCAGTTTGTTTGGCGGCCAGAGTGCATCGTCACCTAAAAATATGCGATGCCGCCCATGGGGTGGAGCGGCTCCACCGATCAGACAATATCTTGGAAAACAAATTATATTACCGAATTTACACTTGCAAAATCGCGAAATATCGAGTATACTGGTTAAGTAATCTATTAATAAACAGTTGGAGAGCCGTGTTTTATGAAAAGAGCTACATCCAAGGATGTCGCCAAGCTTGCAGGCGTATCCCAAACAACCGTTTCCTTTGTAATGAACAATACCCCCAATGTGTCTTTATCCGAAGAGACCCGAAAAAAAGTGCTGGACGCAGCAAATCAACTTCAGTATATTCCAAATTCCTTTGCCAGAGGGCTTAAAACCAGCCAATCCAAGCTGTTGGGCGTATTTCTTCCAACGATGGACAATCCTTATTACCCCATGCTGATGCAGTATATCGAAAAATACACTGCCCGTCTTGGATACAGCGTGATCCTATGCTGTACTTACCGCAATCCGGAACGTGAAAAGGCCTATCTGGACTTGTGTGAGGAAAAGCACATGGATGGTGTCATCTATCTGTTTACCCCCAATTGGATGAAACGTGTTGTCCAGCTTTCGCATACCATCCCGGTAGTTCTACTAAGTGAGAAATCGGACGATATTCCGTTAAACACAATCAGCCTGAATGGGTTTCGATGTGGGTATCTGGTGGCAAAGTATCTTTTGGATCTGGGACACAAGAGTATCGCTTTCCTGATGAGCTCTGTTTCTTCGGTCTCCCTGACCCGTACGAAACGTCTGGAGGGTATCAGAAATGCCATTCGCGATGCGGGTCTGCCGCCGGAAACGCTTCAGGTTTTTACTGCTCCGTTGGGCGATTCCGGGCAGTCCGAAGCGGAAGCCGGATATTCCATAATGGAGCAGCTGCTGAAACGTAAGGATATTACAGCTGTTATCGGCGTAAACGACCTTGTAGCATTTGGCGCGCTTTCCTGCGTCCTGAACAGTGAGGATAAGCGTGTCCCTCAGGACGTTTCGATCTGCGGCTTTGATAATATCTACCTGACTACTATGACTCGTCCCAAAATCACTACAGTATCTTATTGTACCGAGGCACTTTGTGAACTGGCTGTTGATATGGTGCTGAAGGCAACGGGTGATTCGGACGTTCTCAAACTTGCTAGCGAGCCGCAGCTGATTGTTCGGGAATCTACCGGCCCCGCGCCCGGTACGTCCGGCCAGTGCGTTTCCTCGTAAAAGAAAAGATACAAACAAAATGGGTGAACCACAAGCTTCACGGCTGTGGTTCACCCATTTTTCTTATGACAAAACTGCGCAGGCTCTGCCGGAGCGGCGCTTAAGGCGTCAGACGGGAATTGTGTGACAGTTGCTTATCCCTTTTCTTTTTGGGAATCCCATTCAGGACGTATCATCCGACCATAGCCGGGCTTCTGCTTGATAACACCATCGCGATAAACCGCATTGCCCCGAACCCATGTGGAGACGATTCGGCAGTGAAAAGTCCTGCCCTCGTGCGCGAATTTATCGAGCTTACTGGCAGAAAAGCTGTTCTTGCGGGAATAGGTCCAATTCGTGTCCATATCAACCAAATAAAAGTCCGCATCGGCCCCCACAGCCAGAATACCTTTTCGAGGATACAACCCAAATCTTTTTGCTGCATTTGTTGATGTAAATGCAGCAAAGCGCTGCAGCGGCATCTTTCTGTTGCGGACACCTTCCTCCAGAATCAAAGGAATGGCAACATCAATTTCGGGCGCACCGCAGGCAGCCTTCCGCAAATCTCCATCCGGTGGGAGCTTGTCCGATAGCAGGTAGGGTGCGTGATCTGTTCCGAGGTAGTCGATGGTTCCGTCCAGTACATATTTCCACAGGCGTTCCATCCTGTCTCGACTTCTCAGAGGCGGATTGATCATAGCGAATGTTCCCAGATAAGCCTGATCCTGATAATTCAGAGTTAGATAGTGAGCACAGGTTTCCACAGTCACATCTACGCCCATTCGGCGCGCAGAGGCGATTCGCTCAGCACCTTCCGGAATGGACATGTGGCAGATATGCAGCTTGCATCCTGTCTTTTCTGCATAAAGCAGTAAGGTATTGATTGCGGTCAGCTCCGCAATCCAGGGACGGCTTGCATCGTGAACTGCCAGAGACCAAGGCTCCTCCTTGTGCTCATTTGAAAAACCGTTGACCAGTGTCCGGTCTTCAGCGTGAGCCCCAAAAATACCATGGAAGGATGCGACTTTTTCCATCTCCTTCAGCTGGCTATACTCATCAGAAAAGGGGTAGTTGGAACCGGCGTAAACCGTAAATGCCTTGAAACCTACACATCCTTGCTTGTGCAGCGGAACAAACTGCTCTATATTTTTCGGCGTTGCGGCACCCCAGAATGCATAATCGATCAACGCCTTTCGTTCGGCCCTTTCCTGTTTTAGCGCAAATGCCTCCAAATCAAGTACAGGGTGTTCGGGGGTGTTAGGCATATCCAATATCGTCGTAAACCCGCCTGAGGCAGCGGCCTGGGTTCCGTGTTCCAGATCCTCCCGCGCCTCTGCTCCGGGCTCAAAAAAATGCGGATGAGTATCGATTGCTCCCGGAAGCAGCAGCATCCCTTTGGCGTCCAGCGACTGTGCCGCCTCATAAACCGGAGCATCGGAGCCCATGGCTGCAATTTTTCCGTCAGAAACACAGATATATCCCAGAAAGACCTCTTCCTCTGTCACAATTTTTGCATTGTAAATGACAAGATCATATTTCATACCTGGATACCTCACAGTTCATCATTCTGCATCATGCGGTGCAGTCTGGATTCGGGGATTTTAGAAAAAGGGAGTTCTGCTGCTTTGCAGACTCGTTCCACTGCCGCCTGTGCATCCCGAACGACCTGCTTTTCGTCTACGGTAAGGACTTGGAAGTTCTCAATAAGGATATTACCGTCTACCATTACCAGCTCCACTTCACTTCCCTTGGCAGAATAAACCAAATTGGGAACTACATTGCGTACCGGGTGGAGAATGATGGGTGACAGACACGGCTGAGTCATATCGATCATCAGAAGGTCTGCTTTTTTTCCGACATCAATGGAACCGATTTCGTTTCCAAGACCAATCGCCTTTGCTGCTTCAATGGTCGCCATTCTCAAAACCTTCCCTGCCGGGAACACCGAGGGATCTTTGAACTTACACTTATTCAGTATGGCCGTAAACTTCATTTCATTGAACATATTATTGCAATTGTTTCCGGGGGCTTGATCAGAACCAAGTGCCAATCTGTCACTGACCTCCAAAAATTCTGCAGCCGGTGGAATAATGCCATCAATAATTGCAATGCTCCCACTGCATAAAATCATTCCTGCTCCCTTGGATGCAAGCAGCTGAGTTTCCTCTTTGGTTGCCTCTGTCAGATGGACTGCCATTAATCTGTGATTCAGATATCCGATTTCGTCCAGGAAAGGGATCGAACGCTTTCCGTAACGCTTCATCATTTGGTTGATCTCTCTATCACCCTGAGAAACATGCATGTGGATACCGGTATCCAGCCTGAATGCAGCCTCTTGTATCTCCAAAAGCAGTTCCTTGCTGCACATATCGGGGCCTTGCGGTCCCAGCATACAGGTGATCCGGCCGTTTTCACGGTCGTTCCATTTCTGGATCAGATCCAGATTTCTGAGAAATTTTCGGTTGCCCTGAGCCGGGTCAAAGGTGTACAGCTCACCCACAGCCGTCTTATTTTCCTCTGGCAGCTCACTGATAAGCTCGGCAACTCTGGCTCGTGTTCCAACCTTGACATGGTTTTCGACGATCTGCGTCATAGGAGTATCAAAATCGCAGAAGGTCGTAGTGCCCGCCTTGAGTGCCTCTACAATATTCATCAAGGAACCTTTGCATACTGCATCAACATCCTTCCGCAATTCCTGTTCAAACGGCCAAAGCCCATGCTGCATCCAGTTGTTCAGATCCTGAGACACACCGCGAACCAAGCCATCTCCCGTATGGATATGCGCATCGATGAGGCCGGGCATCACCACTTTTCCGGATGCGTCAATCACCCGATGCGCCGACCAATCCTGAAGAACCTCTTTCGTAGCACCGACAGCGCTGATCCGGTTTCCGGTTACAGCCACAGCGCCATCTTCTAAAATACCTACGCCGTTTCCACGCATAGTGATCAGAATCGCATGGATAAACAAATAGTCTGCTGTCATGGTTTCTGTCCCTTTCTGTTTTCAGTTCTCTCGGTTGGCCGCGATAAACAGAGCGTTTGTCAATATCTGTGTGCCAATGACCAGATCATCACGGGTTGTATACTCCTCAGGGCAATGGCTGAGCCCGCCATTTGAGCTTCGCAAAAACAGCATCCCCATCGGCATAATTCTCGACATATTCATAGAGTCATGTGCGGGGAAGCTGATCATTCGGTCTTTCTCAAATCCGGTTCCGACGGCTGCTTCTTCTAAAATATGGATCAGTTCCGGTGCGCAGTGCGCCGGTCTCAGGTCGCAGGTTGTTTCCACAGTCCAAGATAGACCCCGTTTTGCGCATTCCTGCTTCGTGACCTCAATCAGATCCGTATAGAGCTTTTCCCACTTCATGTCCTCCGTTTCACGGAAATCCACGGAAATCGTCACGTCCTCTGGGATGATATTGTGTTCACAAGGTAACACGGAAATATATCCAACCGTACCTCTAGTGTCTTTGCTGCATTCCTTTGCCAGATTTTCCACAGCGGAAATTACTGCCGCCGCTGCGGCCAAAGCGTCATGACGATCCGACATCGCCATTCCACCGGCATGCGCTGCTGCTCCATGAAAGTGGAGATAAAACTGTTTAATGCCTGCAACACAGCTGACAATGGAGAAGGGTTTGTCTGCGTCCAACAGATACCGCCCCTGCTCTATATGCATTTCCAAAAAACCACAATAGGCGTGGGGGTCTATTTTACTCTCTGTTAACCTTTCTGGATCCAACCCCATCCCGAATTCTCTCATGGCATCGCTGAGAAGCTGACCTGTCTGTCGATTGCGCAGATGAAAAGCGTAGTCGTCCGGAAGCATCCCGCATATCGCCTTGCTTCCGAATGTTCCGCCCAAAAATTGGCTGGCTTCTTCATTGATAAAGGCCACCATTTCCAAAGGCTTTTTGTGCGGAAGTCCGGATTCTTTGATGGCAACCAGCGCTTCCAATGCCCCCATTACACCAGCCAATCCATCAAAGCATCCTCCTTGAGGTACGGTATCAAAATGAGAGCCGCTCAGCACAGCCGGAGCATGTGGATCATCGCCCTCCAGCCGGGCAAATACATTTCCAACGGTATCGATCCTTGCCGTCAGGCCCGCTTCCTTTATCCACCGGATCAGGAGCATTACGGCTTCCTTATAAGGGGGTTCCCAAGCAAAACGACTGATTCCGCCTCTGGAATCACTTCCAATATGCCCTACCTCGTTTAATCGCGCCCACAACCGATCCGGATTGATGCTGACATAGTTTTCCATGTTGCTACCTCTTTTCTATTTTAATTTATTTACGTGCTCTTTCATAAAACACCGCACCACTCTTGCCTGACGGATGAAGCAATGTTTTGTCAGGCGCTGTGCCTGGAATTATGCGGTACTGCCTTAGGATTCATAAAATCAATCTCGAATCCGGCAGCATGGTTAATTTGCAATTTATACGATTTAATTATATATTAGCTGGTGAGCGGTTGTCAATAGCTGCAGTAATATTTTTTAGCAGAAGGTATTCGTACCGCAGACATAAAACCAACCACCGCGGGAAGCGCAATCGATTAAAAATTTTTCGCATATTGGCAGGGGCGGCTGTTGATATATGCTGCTCTTTTCTGTATGCCGTTCTCCATCCCGAAATACGAATTTGCGGCGGGCACTGCCGTCCGCAATGTGGTGCAGGATCTGATGACCCCGGAGGATGCCAGCCGCATGGCACAAGCCCTTTACGATGCCGCAGATCCGGTCTGCCGCTGAACCGGAGCAGAAACTGCACGAATATGGCAAAGCAAAGCCCACAGGCTGGAATTCCATCCAACCTGTGGGCTTTGTTGTACTTGCTAATTGATATAGGTTGATATCAATTAGCATCAGCTGCTTTTCCGATTCTCATTCATGATTCTTCTGGCTCGTCCACGAGTGGTATCCTCAAAGGTTTCATCTTCGCTGAACCGCAGCCAATAGGGGTCTTCCATCAGACAGGCGTTTGTGCGTTTGACGATTTCCCAAGCGTTGTAATCGGGCAGACCCATCGATTTCAGAATCTCTTTACAGTCCATCCGATTTTTCGGGAAGATACGTTTCTTTGCCCAAACCACCATATCGACTAGCGGCACTTTGCGTTTGTCTCCAATAAAAAGGTTCAAAGGCAGATAATACTGCGGCACACCCTCATTTGCGCAAAGAGACTGCCCATCTTCGCTCAAGTGAGCGATTTCTTTCTCATCCATCATCAATTTAAGGTAGGCCATTTTATCACCCCATGGCGGATTTCAGGTAATGTAGACGGTATTTTAGGTACTGGCGGATCGCTGATGCTCGTTTTTCACTCAGCAGTGCGAGAATCGGCGAAATAGACTGAATGATTTCCTGATACAGCGTATCCAGATCGCGCACAGGCAGCACGGGTTCATCAATCAGCTTGATTTGCTGGGCATGGCGACTGCGGAACGGCTTGGCTCTATCAAACTGATAACGGAGCTTCGTGTCTGTCAATTCTTCATCCGTTGCCCACGCAAGCAGACTGCCGCCATTGTCGTAAATAGGCGGAGCATAATTTTTTCCATCCCGGACGATTACATCAAAATTGTTTTCGTGGCGGTCTTCGTTGCCAATAAAGGCATCGAACGCCAGCATTTGATACAGCCACTTCTTGCCATACAATTCTACCGCATACTGAAACAGTGCCTCCGGTGAAGCGGCCTGACCGCTGGCAAGAAAATGGGCGTCAGCCAAGTCTGCAAAATGATACAGTTGTTCATCGTCCGTTGTGAACTTGGGGCAGACGCTGACTACGTCGCAGGAATAGGTTTTAATATCCGGGAAGAGTTTGGCAGGCATCAAGGCATATTCCACATGGGGAAGATTTAATACCTGCGCAATCAGCGATGCCATCACCTCAGAATATGGCTCATACCCGGCTGTCCCGGCCTCTGTGATGGAGTTGCCCTTGACCATAACAAGCTGATTATCTACATGATACCAGCCCTTTGAGAGCATTCCACGGCTCGTCCGTGTTTCGCGCTTTTCGACCAACTGGATTTTTGCAGGAACTTCGATTGGGCTCATGGTATCACGCTCCTTTGTTCCATTATACCATGTTTGGATGGATAGACAAGATGAATTGAGGTTTCATTCTGTATACACGACTTCTCTCACCACTACCTCTTCAACCTGCGCTTTCAGCCCATTCATGTGCGCCACCCAGAGAAGCTGTGCGCGCTCTTTGTCCGGCGCAGGGAACTTGTCTGCCAAGGCCGCAATCGTGCGCTCCAGCTGTTCTGAGGCGGCTCTCTGGACATCCTGCAAATGCGGCCAGAGCGTGCCGTTCAGCAACATCCGGCTGTACAGCACAGGGCGCTGGGTTTTGAGGTAGACCAGCCGCATCCAGCCATACTTGCCCAGCGGTTCGGTATCATCGGTCTGCGGCAGGGTGAGCAAGGGCAGCTGATACTCCCCAACCTATGCGTAATGGATCTCGGTGCGGACGGCGTTCGTGTTCTTCATGGAAATTCTCCTTTGCATTTTCAACGTGTGTTGTGGTCTTTGTGGAAAACGGTGTTCACTTCTTCCGGCTCTGCGCGGTCAGCCAGTTGCCCTGCGCCTGATAGTAGTGCTCCATCGTGGTGGGTGCGTTCAGGATGGTGGTGCGCAGATAGGCCATGATGTTCTTGATGGGCTGGGTCGTGTTGGACATCACATCGAAGATGTACTCAACGTGCTGGCTGGTCAGCTTGTCCAGCCGCAGCCGGATGGCTTTGGTGGTCTGCGGCTGCTTGCCGACGTACTGGGTCTGCCGTGGACAGCAGTACATCTCCACAATGTTGTCCAGCAACTCCTCCAGCTTGTCGGGAGCGTATCGCTGGGCAAGGGTGTCGATCTCCAGCCGTTCCCGAAACTCCTCCCGCACCTGTGTTTCCATCTGGTCAAAATCTGCGGATTCGTCTGTCTGCCCTGATAGATTAGTACTTTGTCTTTTAGTATTTTGTTTATTAGTATTTTGTTGTGTTGGATTCTCCAACATTGGAAAACCCGACATTGGATTTTTCGATGATGGTGAATTTGGCACTGGAGCAAGGCGTTTTTCAATCCGTTCTTTCTGTGGCAGTTCAAAGACTTCATAGTTGTAGTCAATAATGCGGCCACGGGCATCACGGACTTTGCTCCGACACAGATACCCGCCATCTTCCAGTTCGTGAACCGAACTTCTCACACCGTCGGTGCCATCCCTGCACCCGGTTGTCAGCCCTTTCAGCCCAATGCGGGCAAGAGAAAACGCAGCATTTCCCGGCTTTCGGGAAACGCTGCGTTCAGACAGGGAAGCCTGCTGTGAGCTGGCACAGCAACGGCAGCACTGCATATTTCTAACGGACATCTAACACAACTACACCTGAAATGCAGCCGCTGACGACCCGTGTGAAAAAGGATTTTTCTAACGTCATTTCGAAAAAAGTGGCCGATTTTTGCCTGCAAATTGCGGTGTGACGTGCCTTTTTGGAGGCCACAAAAATGCCCTCAGCTGCCAATGACAGCCGCGAGGGACCAGCTTCATCCAACAATTTCAAAGACTCGAAATCTCGTAGGCCCCGGAAGGGGTGCCAGGGTTCAAATCCCTGCTGCTCCGCCAAACCGAATGGACAGATGAATTTTATTCGTCTGTCCATTCTTTTTTGCCGGAACAGCGCCCGCTGCACCCTGTCTTTTTGGGGCTTGGCATCATGCGGATGCATTGCCATAGCCCAGACATTCCAGCATAGCCTGTGCAGAAGAAAGTTTGGAAGCGTAGTCCAGGTGGGCATAGATGTTGGCGGTGGTGGAGAAGTCGCTGTGGCCCAGCCATTCCTGGATCTGCTTCATGGGAACGCCGTTTGCCAGAAGAAGGCTGGCACAACTATGGCGCAGATCGTGGAAGCGGATGGGGCGCAGACCGTTTTTCACCAGCAGCTTCGGGAACTGCTCGGAAACATAATTGGGGCGGAGGATGTTCCCGATCTCGTCCACACACAGATAGCCGAGATAGTCTGGATTGTAGCTGCTGCGGCACAGACGGCGGTAGGTCTCCTGCTGACCTTTCAGCTCTAGCAGACGGTCACGGATGGGCGGCACCAGAGGCAGGGTGCGCAGACTGGATTTGGTTTTTGCACGGTCGGCCTGAACAAGGACTTTTTTGCCGTCAATGGATGCCTGTGTGACGATACGTTTGACCTCCATTGTATTGGCTTCAAAGTCGATGGCATCCCATTTCAGCCCCAGCACCTCGCTGCGGCGCAGGCCGTAGAAGGATGCCAAAAGGACCGGTATCTCCAGTTTGGTTCCATATGCCGCCTCGGTCAGGGCGTGGATCTCTTCGGCAGTGTAGTAGCTGCCTTTGAAATCGTCCTTTTTTGGACGTTCGACCTTATCTGCCGGGTTTGAGGGGATCAGGTCGATCTTGACCGCATACTTCAAGGCTTTGTGGATATTTGCGTGATAATGGATCACGGTGTTTGGCTTGACCCGCTCCAGCTGCTTGGCGTAGAAATCCTGTAGATCGGTGGCTTTCAGCTCTACCAGCTTGATGCTGTGTTTGCGGAAATAGGGAACGATAATGTGCTCTACCATTCCCTGATAGCTTGCGTAGGTCGTGAGCTGGATCGTGCTTTTCGTGACGTCCAGCCATTTCAGCATGAAGTCGGCAAAAAGAATGTCCTCGTCTAAACGGATTTCGGCTACAGTGACTGGGGGGATAAAGTTCCTCCGACGTTCCTGCAAAAGAGCCTCGGCTTTCTTTTTGTTTTTCTTGACCGGTAGGCCCGTTGATTCCCACTTGGTCCTTCGCTTTCCGGTTTCATCCTTGTAACTCAGAACGATGTAATAGAAGTTGTTTTTTTCTTGCAGATGCCCTGCTACCATGGTGTCTCCTCCTGTTCTTGTGCATCCACTTGAATTTATGGAACTTCTGCTGCTGACACCACCAGTGTATAAAACAGCAGGAGAGAATGCAAGGATGTCACGTCTGCGCTATGTTGTCGGGTGCAAATGCGATCAGATAGGTTAAAAGATGCGCTTTGGGAATGCGGTAGAAGCGCCCGATCCTCAAATGCTGGACTTTTCCGCTCTTCAAAAGTGCATAGCCGGTTTTGGTGCTGATCCCCAATATCTTGCACATTTGTTCGATATTCAGGACATCCGGGTAATCCCGAAGTATGATACGGTAGGCATCACACGGATGCAGAGTTTTTTCTGGCAACGGTCGATCCCTCCTGTATTGCATGGGGCGTGCATTCCTGTTCCAGGGCCAGGCTGCATTTTAGGGCATTCTCGATTTGCTGCATTTCCTGGTCAGTGGTCATCCCCATAAAATTGCAGATGCGCTCCTTATCAATGGTGAAGATCTGCTCCAACAGCACGATCGATGGACAGCGGAACGCAGGGTTTTTGTCCACGAGGACATGGGTGGGCTGAGTTGGCTTTTTGGAGATCTTTGAGGTCACAGCTGCAACGATCACGGTGGGGGAAAATCTGTTTCCTATATTATTTTGCAAAACAATAACAGGGCGTTTTCCTCCTTGCTCGGAGCCACTGTGCGGGTCGAGGTCTGCAAAATAGATCTCACCACGGTGGATGTTCAGACTTTTCAGCGGCTTGTCCCCCTTTTTATGTAGGCAAAAGCAGCCCCTATGGGCGGCCTTTGCAGTGAGAAGAACCCCCCTAGGACTGGGAAAGTAGCATTACGGCTTGATAGGCAGGTTACGGCGGCGGCTGACACCGTTGTAGGTGCGCAGGATCAGCACCATATACTTGTGGCGAACGGTGCCGCTCAGGGATTTTTCATCCCGTACCAGGGTCATGGGGTGGACGGTGTGCAGACGTTTGACCAGACGCTCCGGGTCATACTCTCCCTGATAGAGGGCCACAAAACGCATCATTCCTTGAAGGATACCGGAGCGGAGAGAATCCGGGTCTCCCTCCCATCCTCTTGCCAGCATGGTCAGAGCTTCTTTGTAGAGGTCTGCGCCATAGGTCTTGTACTCCTTGAAGGCGGTGCGGATGCAGATGATCTTCCATGGGGCGCGGTAGCTGTCCAGACCCAGCTGCAAGCCGGTGCTTTCGGTGGCGTTCAGGAATGCAATGGCTTCGGCGTCCTTGCCAAACAAAGCCGCACGCAGCTTTGCGCCGGCGGTCAGAGGTGCGGAAACGCCGGTCTGCCGGGAAAAGAGGATGGCTTCTTCCTCCTGCGTCAGCCCATAGTACACCTTGCAGATGATGGGGAGGTCTGCACCTCCATTCATGGATTTGCGGGTCATGAGGGTGTGCTGCCCATCAAAAACGTAGTAGTGACCATCCCGGTAGCTGACCTTGGGAGGGTTGGCGATCCATTCGGTGAACTCTGCGGACATCCGCTCAATGTTCGGGATGCTCAGTTCCCTCTGGTATTCGGCAGGGATCTCCAGATAGGCGCTGTTGAGGACCTTCTCCTCATACGGCCGCTGCGCAAAGAGCGCTTCAATAACGGCTTCGTCGGTGATCTCAGGCATGGTGCAAAGGCAGTTCAAATGGCTCATATCGTATCCTCCAATCTTTGCAGATAGTCTTTGACCTTCTGGATCGTTCTCTTTACCACAGCACGATTGCCTGCATCGGTCAGAAGGTCGGGATAGTCCCGAAAAACACTCTCCCAGCGTCGGATCATACTATTGACGGCACCGGATACTTCGCAGAGCATGGCCGCTCCGTCCGCAAGCTGTTTGGCATGGTAGCGCCCATTTGCGATCTCAAGAATCTGCTGGCGGTCAGCTTTCAACGATTCCCCTGCTTTTGGTGGAAAAGTCGGCTCAGATGGAGCTGGAGCGGATGTTGCATCTTCATCAGATGTACCGGCATCGGACAGCGGTGTGGTTGTGGCTGGGGGAGATTTCTGTTTTTGTGACGGCGGCTCTTTGGCTTTGCAGATTGCAGCGACCAGCGCCGCACGGTCTTCCGGAGGGGCACGGGCAACGGATGCAATCTCGGAGGCGGTAGGTTTGACCTCACCGGAAAGCACTTTTTGCCGTGTGCCAGGAACGGCTTCTTCAGCGGCGTCTACACCTTTGGAAAACTGTTCTGCACGAAGGACTGTGTTCTTGCTAATGCCGTTTTCGGCGGCAATTTTTTTACAAGTTGTTCGGCTGTTACCCAAATCCCCATTTTGGGGATTTGGGCTAAATGTGCCGTTTGAACTACGGCTGTTTCCGTGATCTCCCCCTAGCTTCATTTTCTCAGCCTCATACTGTTTTCCGATAAGGTACTTCTTTTGTTCCGGGGTGAGATTGCGCCGCCCCAGCTGATTTTTGCAGATCCAGATGATCGCTTCATAGCGGCTGGCGAACTCTTTCTCGTGGATGGTAAAAGGGATCTCTGGGTGCTTCTTGGCGATCGTGTAACGGTTGTGCCCATCCACGATCAGGCCCTCCCATACAATGATAGGGTTGAGGATGCGTCCATCCCGTAGAATGTTTGCTTCCAGCTGGTTCAGTTCTTCAAATGTAAGGGGCGGGATCTTGCTCTGAAATTCCGGGTCGCTCTTAAGCACATTCGGATTCATCGTCGAAGTGTCCTTTCTTAAAGGAGGTGGCTTTCGGGCTGGTGGGCTGGATGTAGTAGTCGTAGCCGAAGTTTGTCTGGCAGTAGGTGCAAGGCTCTTTGGTGAATTGCCAGGGATCGGCACGGCGGACACGGATGCCGCGGGTGTTCCGAAATGCATTCAGGCAGCGGGGGCAGAGGGTGGTCAGGGTCGATTCATCGGTGAAAGTACGGCTCATGGAAAACACCTCCGTGTCGTTGAGATGAATGTTTGATATGGAAAAGCCCACGGCCTGGATTTATAGCAATTCAACTTTTTAATGCAACAGCAACAGCGCGGAATTGCATATCGCAAATATGCCGTTTGAATGTTGCGCTAATTTCTTGACTTGCAATAGGAGGATCCCGGCGGTGGGCTTTGAAAGGTTTGCGTTAAGTTCCCACCCTATTTGTCCTCGACGCCCGGTGGGGTTGGAATGCACTCTGGTTCCCGGAGTTTCACCGGTCTCATTGGCGTTTCAGCCACCCCGCCTTCTTTGTGGCCGGGCCGCGAGTTACGGAAGTTTCATTGTTCTGTCCAGAGGAATGATATTCAGTTTTCAAGGTGCGGCTTCCAGTTTGGGGCTTCGCCCTGTCTGGGGAATGCCCTGGCTGTGAATGTATGATACCGCAGAATTTCTCCTGTCGGAACTCTCTTGCAGGGAGTCTTTGGTTCCCTCTAAGAGAACCTTGTTACAGTTCTTTCTTTATGCGTTCTAAAATTTCGATCGCAGCGTTCAGTTCAGAGTGGACGTGGCTGGTGCTTTTTGTTTTTCCCAAAAGGAGATAGTCCAGCGATACATCAAAAAATGCAGAGATCTCGATAACAAGATCAATAGAAAACAGCCTTCTGGCGTGCTCCAGCGCTTTTACATGATTTAGGCTGATATTGAGCTGCTCGGCAAGCTGCATTTGTGTGAGGTTTTTGCTTTCGCGCAAAGCTTTCATTCTCTTTCTGCATTCCACAGGATTAAAGCGCATGGGTTTACCCTCCAGATCTTGACGTGTGAATGAACGTGCAAAATCTGGCGCTCAGGGATATCGGGCGATGTACGTCTCCCAGCCTCGGCGCATACGTCACTCCCAAAGGGGCGACGGAAGCAGATCCCGAAACGCAAAAAAGACCGGCAGACAGCCGCAATTTCTCTAAAGAAATCGCTTCCGTCTGCCGGTCTCGTCCGGCCTATAGCCGGTCCAGTCCTATCTGACAAACTCTTGACTCCTGAATTCCGTCCCTGAGGGCTAAACCCAATCCGACGCAGATACAATATGTCTCATGCAATATTCAGTTTGAATGGGGCTCAGGCAAACTCTTCAAAATAGAGGGATGCCCGTGTGACAGATATTTTGTTCTTTTCCATCTGGATGACCCAGTGCCGGTTGCACTTGGAACATTTTTGCAAACCGGTGACGATGATCTTTCCACACATGAGGCGGGTGCCGCATCGGGGGCAGGTAGAAATGTACAGCTCGGATCGAAAATCGTTCTGCATAAGGACCTCCTTTTCATGTGAGAAAGATCTGCGGTGAAAATAATAAAAAAGACCGCAAACGACTCTTCTGTATATTCCAAATAGGGATATGGGAAGCTTCGTTTGAGGTCTTTTATAACAGGTTGCGTGTTTAATACATCGGCAATAACCGAAAATTACGATAGGGCACGGTGTTATGCTTCGGACGAATTTTTGGGGTCACGGGTGCCTTCATCAAGGACAATTTTTTCTGGACGGCGAGGCTGATAATACCAACCTACAGAATCCGGAGGCCACCCTTCTAGGTCATGGTGGATCATGTTCTGAACAGCTTTTTTTAAGTGGATCTTGACGGTGCTTTGCATGTGAATTCCTCCAATTCATTAGGGGGTGTCATTTTTTGAAAATAATAGCGAGACTGCGTCTGCAATCAACGCCATAGCGATATAGTTTGCCGGGGAGGAGCGAAAGCAGCTTAAAAAAATATAGAGCGCATTGAAGAAGAGAAGAAGCTGTCGAGATCTTGAACGCAGGGCAACAAGCTCGGCAGTGCTCAAATGAATCTTTATATCATTATGAGGAGCATACAAGTAAATCAAAGCATCCGCCAACAAAACGACCGCATTCGCTGCACTATGTGGAAGGTGTGGTGCGGTCAGAAGGCAGACGATTTCCACAAGGAGAGAGAGGGATATACAGCCTAAGTAGGAGGAGGCGTGATAGCCATTAGTGGATTTTCTTAGCCAAAGGAATGAAGTCAGAAAAACACAGGTTTCTGCTATACCAAATAGACTGCTTCCGATGAAGAAAAGAAAGATCCAAGATAAAATCGAAATGATCCTTTTTTCAATGCTATAAACACACCAGTCAAACAAGGATGGTTCGATGATCGTGTGCTGTACACACAAGGTTGCCAAGTAAACTGCAATGGTTCTCATAGTATTTCATTACTTGAAACTGAATTCAAAAGTTTTTCTCAATATTACACACAAGCACCGGGCGGCGCAACAATATTGTAATGAATGCGGGTTTTTTTATCATGAATGCGAATTTACGCAGAAAGAAGAAGTTCGAAAACGAACTGAAAGTAACCATTATGATAAAACATCGTATACTCGGCGTTGTATTTTTTTAGGATGGCTTTGATGTTTGCAAGACCATAGCCGTGCAAATGGGGGTCTGCTTTGGTGGAAGGGATTTCACCATTAAGAATCGTAACGGGCAGAGAGGTGTTTCGGATAATAAAATGAAAACAGCCTCGCTCTATAAAAGCACGGATCTGAATATCCCGATAGGAGGGGCATCGTTCGCAGCCTTCAATGGCGTTGTCGATCAGATTGGATAGCAGGACGGTCAGATCTGCCTCATTGAGAGAAAGGGGAGAGAGGTCGTTTACCTCAAAATGCAGGTCAATATCCTTGCGTAGGGCTTCAGAGGCCTTGGAATTAAAAAGGGCATCTAAAACCGCATGATGACAGTTTACAAGAAAGATCCTCTCAGTCTGTTGCGCAGAAACAGAGTGGATATAATGATTGGCTGCATCATATTGCTGGCTGCACAGCAGCTGATCCAGCATATTTAGGTGGGCACGAAAATCATGGATCTGTTTTCGCTGAGAGGAATAGAGTCCAACGAGCTCCTTGGCGTTTTTTTCTTGCAGCTGAAGCTGCTGATTTAAGGAGAGCAGTTGTTCTCGGTTTAACCGCTCCTTTTCAGACTGGTCTAATAGATACAGGATGGCGGCGTTGGCGATAAAGATCATCCAGCAGCAAGCGATCATGAAACCATCTGGAAGTCCTTGCTTGCTGGTAGCACGCAGCAGTACCAGCAGCATAATAAAAGAAGCCAAAGGAAATAAAACGTAGAGGATCGCTTGGATCGGATGGCTTTTTAAGTTGCCTTTCAGGATTTTTCGGCTGCTGACCATTTTTCCGATGGAAAGAATAAAAAGAACTTGCAAAAAATAATAAATAACGGAAGAAATGATGAAGGCGGCAGGGGGACCATGGCGAAACGCTGATACACTTACACCGCACACCAGGGCGGATAGATGCAGACCAATAAAGGAGAAGAGATAGGTCAACAGATACTCCAAAAGGACAAGGAGAAACACATAGGGGGTGGAAATATTTGTATATAAAATGCGCCCAAATAAAAAACCACAGGCTAAAACAAGAACGACTTTAAGGGACATACTGTATTCAAACAGGGTCATATTTAAGTAGATGATTGCATAGCTTGCTATAAAATAGCCCCCATATAGCAGCCATTGCTTATGCCGGATAAATCGTGGAGCAGCAAAGGCACTCAAAAAAAGCAGCAGACAAGCAACATCGACAATGGTATACAGTGCGCTCAGTAGATATTCCACTTGTTTTCAGCCTCCCACTTCAGATATTGCTGCTTTAGTTCGGAATATTTTCTTTCGCTGGAAGGGATCTCGACAGCACCTGTTAAGGTGAGTTTTTTGCATTGAAAAAGCTCGATGTATGCCATGTTTACAAGATAGCTTTTATGAACCCGGAGAAATCCTAGTATTTCAAATTTCTGTTCCAGATCGGATAGGTTGCCGTAAAATTGGTATCTTGTACGAAGGTCGTCGATGAGATGCATCGTAACGACGCGTGCGTTGGATTCCATATAGAGGATATTGGAAACGGGGACGGGGATATGCTCTCCGTTGATCTGGATCGTGATGGTGCGCACTCGCTTTATTCGCTCTTTTATGGCAAGTTCAAGATATAAGGGGAGTTTTTCTGGGATCTTGTTTTTCATCAAGTATCGAAATGCCCCTACTTCATAGCCATCTGGTGCGTATTGGACATAGTTGGTGACGAACACAAGGATGCTGTTTGGCCAGCGTGCGTGGATCTTCTGGGCAAGGTCGATCCCACTCATTTGAGGCATATCAACATCCAGAAAAGCCACATCGAACTCATCGGCAAGATCTACTTTGGATGGATCAGTGGCTTTTAAAATCAGAGCTTTGCTGCCATTACTGGCACAATAGGCATCAATAATTGCGGATATTTGCTGCACAACAGACGATTCATCGTCACAAACTAGAATTCTCATCGGGTTTCCCTCCTTTTGAAGGCGTGCTAGCGATCGTTTGGAAAACTGCTGTTTTAACATATACCCTGAACCCCCGGCTCCTGTCAAGCTGCTTCTATAAAATAGAACTACAAATGAATGATACTACGATTAAATAGAAAAATCAAATAGTACACTACTTATAGCAAAGAAGGGGTGTACGGCAATGGAATATTATCTGGGGGCAAAACTGAGACAATTAAGAGAAGATCGAAGATGGTCGCAGAAAGAACTTGCAAGCAGGCTCAACAAGGGTGTCTCTACGATCAGCGGATATGAAAGCGAGGCGCATCCTATCCCGCTGGATGTTTTGATCAGCGTGGTTACCTTGTTTAATATCTCCTTAGATGAATTTGTTGGACTTGAAAAGCCTGATTCAATTTCTGTTGGTGGACTCAACAAATTTCAGGTGGAAATTTTGAAGGAGCTCAAACGAGAGTATATAGCTCCAACAAATCGCACTAGTAATCTCTCCAAGGAGCAGCTGAAGATCTTGCATGACGTTATTCAATCTTTTGGGGAGCTGTAGGAATCATCGAATGGTGGAACAAGAATAAAGCAAGAAAAAAGGATGTTTAAATAAAATATTATGAAAACACAGTTGTCCAAACAGGGGGACAACTGTGTTTTTTGTTGTGTGAAGGTGAATGGTCTGAACAGATGATAGTGGAGAAAATGCTTTAAGCGCAAAGAAGTGAACCAGGATGATGCTGCCAAGTTAAGTGATTTTAAGCCTAAGGCGCGGAGCCTTGAATGGCGGCTTTCTACTTCAATACGAATATTTCTGCATTTATAACAATATTGTTGAAAAATAGATATGGATGCCTTATTATGCATATAATAATTGATGAATTATCGATGCGAAATAGTATGTCCACCATGTTTTTGTCCAATAATAAATCTAGCTAATTCCTTTCTGATGATTAGGCTGATTTTCCGACAGGTGTTTTTGATTGAGCGATAATAAAAAGAAATTCATCAACTTTTTTTACTGCACAAAATCCTGTTTGTACTGAAAAATGTCAAATCCGTCTCTCAACAGTGCTAATATAAAAACAGCCAAAGCGCTGGGGTAAGGGCTACCAGACAAAAGTTGTCCATGGAAATAATTGAAATACATATAAAGGACACTTCTGACAATTTCATTTTGTGTACTGGTGCACCGACAGTAGTGCATGAAGATTAGCATAAGCAATATAAGGAATTTCAGGAGATGGGAAAAGAAGGATGTGGAGGATACGGAATTCCTCATATAGAATAGAACTAAATAGATATCAAAGAAAAATATAAAGGAGTTTGAAATGCAGTACAAAAATTGTGGATTTTATGTGACGCGAGTGCCGCTTCTTCCAATTGATGATTACTTCCGAATGTTCGAATGTAATAATGATAAGGAGCTGAGAGTAAGACTTGTTAATGCTTTCAAACTGCCTGTTTTACAGGAAGCGCTTGCAGTTTCTAGTTGGGAATCGTTCCGCGCCCTTGAAAGAATAGAAAAAACAGATGACAATCGAATGCTCCAACAGGCTACATCTACGCTTTTAAAATACTATATTCGTTTAACAACACGGCCTACTCCTTACGGGGTTTTGGCGGGGGTTTCCGTGGGACTGTTTGGAAATGATATGCGGATTTTGGTTGATACTATCCAGAATCATTCTAAACGCACACGTGTGGATATGAATTGGCTTTACAATATTATCTGCGATATTGAGTCAATTGAATCTATTAGAATGCAGCTAAAAGTACGCTTCAATGATTATATTTATAAACGGGGAAATAGGTTGGAACAACCCTGGAAAAGTTGTCTGAACCTAAATGATAGTAGAAATAAAACAGGAACAAGTATTAGATATACGCCTAGAGTAAAGGATGTTGAACAACTAGCAGAGGGATATATTGAATACGCAGAACTGTTCGAAAAAATGTGTTCTCAAAATCTCCATGTTCCAAAAGAAGTAATTAAGGGATTTCTTGATAATCTATTTGAGAATGAGTATTTGATTTCGGAACTGCGCCCGCCAATGGTAAATACAGAGGCATTATCGTATGTTATAGAAATTCTTGGTAAAATTGAAGATAATAAAGAAGCAAATGAGTTTCGTGAAGAGCTTTTGGGAATTAGAAAGAGAATACAAGGATATGACCTATCTGAACTTGGGGATGGCATAGAGTCTTTTTGCTCACTTATAAGTCGAATGCAAGAGCGCAGGAAGTCAAGAAATTGTTTGCAAGTGGATTTGAAAACAAAAGTTATAGAAAATAACCTAAGTAAAGAATTGGCATCGGATCTAGAGGGGTTTGTTGATGCGATGCTTCGAATTTCGCCAGAGAACAAGAGACCAGATGAATATATGAATTATATCGATTTGTTCTTGGAGAAGTATGGCTATGAAGCCGAGGTACCGGTCCTTGATCTTTTAGATAAAGATCGAGGACTAGGGGCACCGTCATATTATACTTATGATCAGTCCAATACAAGACCTTTGAAAAGAAGAAAAACTGAAAAAGAAACTCGACTGGATGAAATTCTAAATTACAAATGTCTATTGGCAATTAAAAGTGGTGGCAAAATAGTTGAAATCACAGATGAGGATATTGATTATATTTCTGGAAATGGCAGTGAATTTGAGAGACCATATAATGATAAATATATCCCGTCTTTTGAACTGTTTTTAATGGTTAATTATAACAGTGTTTCGAGTTCGGGAAAAGCGGAATACACTGCAACGATAGCACCTGCAATTGCATCTTTTGGTGTTGGAAAATCCTTGGGACGATTCCGCGATATGTTTTCAGAACAAGAGACAAAGCTGTTAAGAGATGCGATTGATGAAGAGAAAGAGTTGCTTTCAGAATATGCTTTGATGGAAATATCTGAGCTTCCGACGAAGGGAAGACTGAGCAATGTTGCGATGAATGAAAGCGATTTTGATTATCAAATGACACTTGCAACCAACTGTACCAAAGGGATGGAGAGAATAAAAATTGACGATCTCTACATCTCCCTTGATGCTGCGCGACATGACTTTATTATTCGATCTAAAAGTTTGAATAAAAAAATTCTTGCAATATCAACAAGCATGCTTAACCCGGCAATGGGGAGTAATGTATGTAGATTTCTTAAGGAGGTTTCATCTAGGTATTACTATAATCCAATTACATCCATTGAACAGATAGTTCATAATGATGATGTATATAGTCCGAGAATAATGTATAAGAATATTATTATTAAGCCAGAGACCTGGATGATAACAAAAATCGGATTGGGATGGAGTGATGAAAAAGAAGAGTCTTTTAAAGAATGCATAAAGCAATTTGGTCGAAAATGGAATTTGCCAAGGTATGTATTGCTTACCGAAAGTGACAATAGATTGTTGTTGGATGTGGATAATCCTATGCACCTTCATGAAATCTTTTTGGCACTAAAGAAACAGGGCATAAAAAGTATAAAACTAACGGAAGCAACTTATATAAATGGTGGACATATTGTTCATGATGAAAATGGAGCGGATTATGTAGCAGAATATGTGGTACCTTTTATTGCCAAAGGAAACTCTTCCCAAAAGTTGAATCATCAACAAATGGCGATTCCTACAATCTCACAGGTGAAAAGAAATGCAATGGAGATTAACCGAGAAAATTTGACGATTTTTCCTGGAAAAGGTGGCTGGTTGTATTTTAAGCTATACGGAACGCTGAAACGGAGAAATGAAATATTACAGCGTATTGGTGAGAAAATGGAGGAATTTATTCTCGAACAGAGGATTAAAAAGTATTTCTTTATAAGATATGCAGATCCGGATTCTCACATCCGCCTTAGAATAGAAGCGCTTGAGAAAAAAAGGAACATTTGAGCTATTTGATGATGTTATGAGTTTTTTGATCGACTTAAAAAACGAGGGCCTTCTTTCGTCAATAGGGGTTGATACATATAAAAGAGAAATTGAACGATATGGCGGTCAAAAACTTATTGAATATGCCGAGGAATACTTTTTCCAAGATAGTAGACTGGCTCTAGGTATTTTGCAAATGAATGAACCAGCAGAAAAACTGGAGTCTTTGGGGATAACATATATTATTCTGATTTTTTTAACACTGGGATTATCATTAGAAACAATAGAGGAGGAATTAAGTAAGTGGATTGATCGAAAAGAAAATCGAGATTTTTATAGAAAAAATCGAAAGGACTGCATTAAGGCGGCAAACCTTGCAATTGCAATCTATAGTTCAGATGAATCTTCGGATTGTGTTAAAAATAAGTTTCTGGAAAAACATAGACAGCATATTGTCACCTACTTTCAACAGGTTGATGCTATTGATAAGGTGGGGGAACTTACAAATTATAAATTGGATATAGCAAAGTCTATAATTCATATGTTTTTCAATCGACTTGTTGGCGATAACAGATGGGAAAGAAAAGTGTATACATTGTCACGGCACGCAATTCATGATTTAAACTCGGCTAAAAAATAAATATTGCGAAGGAGAAATTATGAAATTTGCAAGAAAGACAGTTTGCCTGCTTGCGGCGGTCCTGCTGCTTTTGGGCCTTGCCGCCTGCGGCGGGCCGAAGGATACACCAGCTTCCAGTCCGGCCCCCGCTGCCCAGGCAGAGAGTTCCTCGGAGGTTGATCATCTGGTCAAGCTCTGCAAGGTGTGGGGGTATACCAAATACCGTCACCCGACGTTTCTCAAGGGCGAAAAGGACTGGGATGCAGAGCTGCAGGCGCTGATCCCCCAGGTGCGGGCTGCCCAGAGCAGCCAGCAGGTGAACGAGCTGCTGCACACCTGGTTTGTCGGCCTGGGGGAGGTCAAGCCTAGCAGCGGACTAGGCGCTTTTGTGGGACGGCTGTGGACTTCGCTGTGGTCGGACACAGAGCAGAAGAGCCCTCAAGGCGGATGGTTTGTGCCCGGCGATCAAGACTGGGTGCAGGATGAGGGGTATCTGGGCGAGGCACTGGCAGAGGACTTGGGCAAACTGTCCTGCGATCTTTCTGTTCCCAGCAGCAATGCCGGACCGGTGGTCTGGAAGGAAAATGGAAGCATTACCTTTTCTAATGAGACCGCACCCGACCTTGATGCACAGGATGTCGATATGCGTCTGACCGGGATGTTCCGCTTTTGGAATGCGGTGGAGTATTACGACCCCTATGTAGATCTGACGGATCAAAGTTGGGAGCAGACCCTGCAAGAGGTCCTGCCGCAAATGCTAAAAGCGGATACTCAGCAGAAATATGAGCAGGTGCTGCTCACAATGGCGGTCCGCTTGCAGGATGAGGCGGTTGCCCTTTGGGATATGCAGACCGGCGTGCGGGTGGGGCTTGCAGATGCGACCCGGTATGCAGTGCCCACACCACTGGCCGTGGTGCAGGAGCAGCTGGTGGTGGCCCAGACCATCGAAGGCTGCCCGTTAGAACAAGGGGATGTGCTGCTGGCCGTGGATGGACACACGATCGAAGAACAGGCACAGCGGGTGGCCCAATGGTATTCCACTACACGGGAGGAGGTGCTGCTGTCCAGTGCGGCTCGTATTATTGCAGCAGGAGACACCCCACAGCTGGAGGTGACCGTCCAGCGGCAGGGCCAGCCGCTGACCCTGTCGGTTTCGGCTGAGGCAGCGGCGGCGATCCCGCAGCCTGCCGCCTATGAGATGCTGGAGGGGAACATTGCCCTGCTGCATCCGGAACTGCTGGAAAACGAAGCGCAGCTCTATGCGGTGATGAAGGAGGTCAAGGCGGCAGATGCCCTGATCCTGGATCTGCGGTCGAACAGTCAGAACGGGGTGTCGCTGGGGCTGTGCAGCTATCTGCCTGCGCTGAATCAGTGGGCGCTGACCATGTATATGCCTGCAGGCATCTGCCCCGGCGGCTATACTCAGCAGACTATCCAATATGGATACATATCCTCTCCATACCTTGTTGCCAAAGGCATTTACCCTTGGGAAAAGCCCGCAGTGGTGCTGGTGGATCAAAGTACGGCTTCGGTCCATGAGATGGTGGCGGCAATCCTCCGCACGGCGGATAATGTTACCTTACTGGGCCGCCCCACCACCGGTGCGCTGGGCGGTGTGGTTTATCTGCCGCTGCCCGGCGGGGTACGGATCTCTTTCAGCCCCAATGCCATGACGGCTGCCGATGGAACACAGCTCCAGCGAGTGGGCGTCTGTCCCGATGTCTATGTGGAGCCTACGATCCAGGGCATTGCCCAGGGGCGGGATGAACAGCTGGAAGCGGCATGGGAGTTTTTGAAAAATAAAGGGAGGTGAAAACAAAAGAGAAAAAACCTTGATAAAAATAAGAAGGAGAATATTATGAGATTTTTGGATTTTGATTTGGATGTAAAAAACATTGACAGAAAGTATGGTGTGAGCTTATTTGAATATAATAATGAAACTGATTTGAGTGGCAGTGGTAGTGGCAGTGGTAGTGGTAGTGGTAGCGGCGGTGGAATACCAGGCTCTAGTATGATTGGAGATATCCTGAGTGAGCTTATTTGTCCACCAAGCAACGATAGTTGTGCGGAAACGTGTGAGGGGCAGGCGAAACCATAGTCTCTAAAGTTCCGCTGTTCAGTCCAATAAAAAGTGGGGCTTTGGAGCTACTAGATTTATAGAAAATAGTAGCTTCAAAGCTATCTAATGATAATCAGATTTTAAAGTTTATTTTTGGGCTTGGATGGAAAGAAAATGACAAAACGTTTCTTAAAAGAAGTAAATGAAATCTTTCATATTCTTAATGGCACGGGAAAATTTTATATAACAATAATTGTGTTTATAAGTATTTTGTCTAGTGTTTTTCCGAGTATATCATTGCTTCTTATGAGAGAAATTCTTAATTTGTTGCAGAAACATACCGGAGATATGAGTAAGTTGATGCTCATTCTAACTCTGTATATTTCTTTGGATGTTATTCAAAGTCTACTGGCGATCGTAACAAATTATTGTGAGCGTAGAATGCAGATGCAAGGAACGTTGACGATTCAATTGTCAATTTTAAATAAAGTCAAGGACTTTACGTTGCATGATTTTGAAGACGCTGAGGTATACGATAATTTGCAGCGAGCAACGAGGGTTACATTTCAACGAATTTATGGATTGTTTAAAGCGCTTTTGATATTGTGTCAAACCTTAATTAACGCTATTTTGTTTGGAATAGTACTGTTTTTATGGAAGTGGTGGATGCTCCCAATGGTGTTGATTCTTCCAATAACTAATGCGATACTCAATGCGTATTTTGGTAAAAAACAATTCGGCGTTATACAAAGTAGGTCTCAAGACGAGAGAAAAGCTTGGTATTTTCAATATATTTTAACCAGAGATATTGCTTTTAAAGAGATTAGAGTATTTGGTCTTTATGACTATTTTTTGAATAAATTTAAAAGGATACATTTGCGTTTTATAAGACAAGATAAAAAGATATTAAATGAAAGAATTTTTGCAAGTGCGATTTTGACATTGCTGGAAGATTTGGTGAATGCAGTTGTTCTTGGATTTATTATTTTAGAAGCATACTATGAGAAAATATTGCTGGGAGATTTAACAACGTATGTTCGATGCATAGCAAATATTAATTCAAATGTTCAGGGGTTCCTATCTCAGCTAAATAGAATATATGAGGACTCTCTTTATATTGAGCAATATTTTAATTTAATGGAAAAAGAGTGTAAAAACAACTGTGCAAAAAAAGATCAGGAGCATTATATCTCTCGCGATAAAGTGATAACAAATATACGGATTTCGAACCTTTCATATAAATATAAAAATCAGAAAAATTATGCGCTAAAAGATATTAACCTGGAAATAAAACAGAACTCTATAGTTGCACTTGTGGGGAGAAATGGGTCGGGAAAATCTACACTAGTAAAGCTGCTAACCAAGTTGTATGATGACTACGAAGGTGAAATATTTTTTGGCGATATACCTTTATCTTCGGTTGATTCTGACTTTATTAGATTAAAGATTAGTGTATTATTTCAAGACTTTGTGCGATATGAATTGTCAGCCCGTGAAAATATTGCATTTGGGGACTTAAAAAAACTTGAGGATACAGAAGGTATTAGTAGGACTCTGAAACTTGTAGGAATGGATAAAAGAGTTGATGATATTGATATGCAATTAGGAGCCTGGTTTGATTCTGGAGTTCAGCTTTCAGGAGGGGAGTGGTTGAAGGTAGCTCTAGGAAGGTGTCTTATCCGAGATGCAGAATTATATATACTGGATGAACCTAATTCCTCATTGGATCCGATTTCAGAAAGAGTTGTTTTCAATGCTTTTAAAGAAATAGCTAAAGGGAAAATAGGAATTATAATCTCTCATAGAATCGAAAAAGTTAAAGATATTGCAAATCAGATTGTAGTGTTTAACAATGGTAGAATAGAGGACATTGGTACACATGAAACTTTAATGAATACCTGTCCTATATATGCAGATATGTATAGTACTGAATTTAACGGTAAAATAGAAGAAGGTGAAAAAATTGAAATTTAACACCAATCCTGAATTTATTTCCTTGGGAAAATTTGAACGATTTGAGAAGATAACGGACTTTTATTTGAGAAAAATTGAATTTGGTGTAGATGAGGAGACTGTATCCGAAAATGTAAATTCTATTTTTGCATTAAGTGCGCTGTATCCTAATTTGATACATGTTGATCACTGGGATGAAATAATATACCGAAAATGGGAAAGGATATTTTCGGATAAAAGAGCCTACTTTTGGGGAAATTTGGCGTTGTACGGAGGAATCACAGAGGTTGCTTATGTGGCAGAATGTTTAAATAACTCATCTGGAAAATATAATGGGCTCTCTTCTCAATTGAGAAATTACATATTACAAATGATGCCACGTTATATTTATGAGTTGAAGAGGCGGCCATTAGCGTTTGCTTCGTACGACTGCATCAGAGGGACATCTGGAATTATAGGTTATTTGTTGATGAATCCTAATAAGGAATCTGTACAGTGTATTGACACTCTTTTGGAATATTTGGTGGATATATGTAAAAGAGATCAAGCTGGATTGAAAGGCTGGGTGATAGAGAGTGAAAATATGCCGACATATGATGAATATAAAAAATATGTGAACGGTGCTGTTAATTTTAGCCTGTCTCATGGTTTGGCTGGTGTGTTATCCGCAATGTCACTGGTCATGATGTCAGGAGTAAAAACAATTGATCTAAAGCCTACAGTGGATTATATATATTCGAGATATTTTGCTGGCTTTTGCGGGGTTATGGACGGTATTCCATACTGGCCGGGAATTCTTCCGTCTGAGAAAATTGAAGACATGACAGGAATGCAGTATTCAAAAAGGATGAGTTGGTGTTATGGGGCGCCGGGCATAATTAGATCGATTTATTTATACGCCTGTGCTGTAGGAAACTTATCATTGAAGGAATGGTGTTATAGCAAGATAGAAAAAATTGCATTGCTCAAGACGAGCGAATGTCAATTGATATCACCAACAATTTGTCACGGAATGGCAGGGCTTATGATGATTTTAGAAGTGTTCAATAAGGAAAAGAAATCTGATATTTTGAAAGGAAGGATTTCTGCTCTTTTTGATGAAATAACAAGCCTCTTTGATCGCAGATATATGTGGGGGTTTGAAGACGTTAATTATATTTTTAATGAGAAGGGGGCGCATAAAAAAACTACAAGTACAAATAACTTTTTGACAGGAAGTGTGGGGGTGATGTTGGCGTTATTGGGAGCGCTTGATGAGAGCGAATGTTATGCAAGGAGATTACTCCTAAAGTAGATAGTATGATAATGTGGATTTTCAATTAAAGCTTGGTTCAAGTAGAAGATAGAGAAAATAAAAATGGAGGAAATAAAAATGAAAAAATATGATGATTTCAACCTTGATCTGGATGTTTTAAATGAAGCTGGTAGTATATCAAATGAAGATAAAATGGTGACAGTAGGACCTATTTGCGTTGCAACATGGGAAATATGCGTTCCAGTATCGATGAATTTGTGTACTCCGGGCGGAATTTGTGATTTAACAGAAGAGTGTACAAATGGTTGTCAGGGTGGTCCGCAATCGGAAACACACTCGTATTGTGGAGCGGCATGCTAAAATGAAATTTCAATAATTCGGTGGGTATAGTATATTTAAGCACTTAAGAGAAAGAAGGTGCAGGTAACATAACGAGAATGTAGAAATGTTTTGCGCTTAAAATAATAAATGGTATGCTTGGAGGTGCAAAATGACGAACCGATATCTTTCCCTGAAAAAATCCAATAAGCTGGGTCTACAGATGCTCTCAGAGCACAACAAAGAACAAATCGTTCAAATCGTCCGCTATCTTAAGGGCGTCAGTTGGGACTACTGCGGAGCGGAGATTGTTTGTGATGCACTGATCCATAAGGCTTTGGAAGCTGAAAAGGGCGGACGAGATCTTTTTGAAACAGAAGAAGAGGCAAAACGGTTTGCGCAGGATCAAAAAGACGGGTTGAAAAGGCTTCGTTTTTGGGATTACTTTTTTGTGATCGCCCCCCCGTTCCTGTTTTTTGGCTGGGGGCTGGAAGGGCTCCTTCTTCTGTGGCTGGCTCCGCAGTTTGACTATGCGCTTTCGCTGGGGTACCTGGTGCAGTTTTTATTGGCTGTTTTTTCGTGTTGTTTTTTAGTCAGGTTGACAGTTGAAAAAATTGGCTTTCCTCCTCAGAAACATAAGGCTGCATTTATTGTGTGCGTTGCATTGTACATAATCGTTTTGTTTTGGACAGGATCCGTTTTTCACGCCGTGTGGGGAGAGATCGTATTTGTACGGGTCAAAAACTTGTATATGGTTCTTACCTGCTTGTTGATGGGCGTGGTATGCTATATCGTGCGGATCGCCAATTACGAAAAAGACCCTCGGCTGCTCACGAAACTCTGAGATTTTTATAAAGCGCTCGTATTTTTCTGAAGAAGGAGGACCGTTATGCTGGGAGAAACTTTTTGTCGGAAGAGAGCGTCTCTTTGGATCTTTGCAGGAGTGGCCTTTCTCCTCCCGGGGGTTGTGTGGCTTGTGCAGAGGCGTATGGGCGGTGTTTTGCCGGAGAGCTGGAGCCACCTATGTATGTATCTGCCCGCAGGAGGCGCAGTGCTGGCGCTTGTCTATACAAGCCACCAACGAAAAACATTGCCCTCAAAATTTTTTGGGTTCTATGGGATCTATGTGGCCTCAGCGGTGTGCTATGAGCTTGGCGCTTGGCTGTTTCCACAGTGGATCTGCGAAGAATGGCTGGAATTTCCACTCGTGGAGATTGCGTCGGTCGTGGGCTGGTTTTGGCTTTTGTCGGAGCCAAAGGAACGCCGGAATGAATGGGGGCTGTCATGGAGCACCCATGGGAGCGTTAGCGTGATCCTGCTGTTTTTGGGGCTGGAGTTTCTGTCAATTCTCTTGACCGCAGCCATGCAGGGGACCCTCTGGAACGGACAGTTTTTGCAAATCTATCGGCCTTTTTTGGACGCATTCCGCACCGAGCCGTTCTGGTCGATACAGCTGCTGTTTCTGCCGGTCGGCTTTCTGTTTACATGGCTCCTATGCTGGGGCGAGGAGTACGGGTGGAGATGGTTTTTGCAGTCCAGGCTGGAGCGCAAATGGGGGCTGCTGACGGGTGCGGTGCTGACGGGGGCCTTGTGGGCGCTGTGGCATATCCCGGCGCAGCTGCCCGTGGATACAAGTATGCAGGATGTGCTGTGGTTTGCAGCGATCAAGTTGGCGGTCTGTGTCCCGCTGGGGATGTTTTTGGCTTTTGCCTGCCACCGTACAGGAAATATTTTTGTGGTTGCGCTGCTGCATTTTCTCCACAATTATCTGGCTGGCTTTTTGAAACCGCCAATGACAGCAGGGCTTTCGGTTGGCTGGGAGGCTCTATTGGTATATATCGTGAGCTACAGCGTGTTTTGCTTGCCGCTTCTGTGGATGGTCTATCAGAAACAGAAAAAATAGGGTGTATAGTGCTTGATTGCAGAAAGGAGTATATAATGAAACCTTACACAGACTTTGATTTGGATCTTTATGATTCTCAGGGCGATGTTGTAAAACAGAGTACGCGCGATATGATAACGGAGGATCTTCTGGATTGCGTAGGGATATCAACCGAAATTGTGGAGAAGTCGCTAGAATATTGCCCGAGTTCACCAAATGTAGAGTGTACAGCGACAGAAAGTGATTGTTCAAATACGTGTTCCGATTGCCACTCCTACTGTGGGAGCTATTGCAGATGAGATTCTTTACTTAAGAGTTTTCATGTTGTAGTTTGTTGTAAATGCAATCAAGCATAATGCATAAAACCTTATAAAGCACATATGTGCTTTATAAGGTTCTTTAAATTGGCAAGCAGTGCATCCTGGTACCAGGATGCGATTTTTGAAACCAGGCCGGGGGCCTGTTTTCAAAATGCTTGTTGGGACTTCTCCCAAACCCTGATGTACCGCTGCTGTAAGCAGCGGGCGGCGCATTCTGGTTTGAATGCTGATTCTGTAAAGAACGATGGTGGTCTGTGTAGGGAGAAGAGGGGGAAAGCACAGACAAGCGTGTCGGCATATATTACAAAATTATCTGAGTTCATGACGATAAAATAGATTTTATTGACAGGACGGTGTATACTGTAAATATAAATAATCCCCATAAAAAGAAGATATAAACCAAGAGGGAAAGGGGGAGCACCCATGCAGACGGTGGGAGCTTGCAGATGAGCCGGTGATCAGTTGAGGTGTGTTTATGAAATTTACTGTACCGGAGATATTAACAGTTGTACTAATAGCAACGGTTATAGTAATTTCCTTGTTTATGCTTGCGAAGTACCTTATCCGTTATGCTGTAAAATTTCATACCGAAATAAAAGGAGATGACTTAAAATGACATTAACGAAGCGCTTTGTTTCACTGTGCGTAGCATTGGCTTTGATGTTTTCGATGCTGACCATCAATGCGGCAGCCGCAAACGCTAGTAATGGATTAAATATTTCCTATCGGATGGATGGGGAAAATGTTGTTGAAACAATTGTTTTCCCTGACGCAACGATGATTCGTACAATTGCTCCAAACGGAGTGATGACGATTAAAACAATAGAAGACGGCTCGGTTTCGACATCAGAACTAAAAGCGGATTATAAGTTGTACAAGAAGATTTACGAATCGCAGTATAGCGTTGTTCCAGCGGGGTCAGAGATAACAGGTTCGCAATACAAACATCGTTATGTTGGCACACCTGGTCCTGTAACAATCACAAGACAGGAAATTATTCAATGCCGCACTGCCGCATCACTTGCTAAAGTAATTCTTGGAAAAAGTAGTATATCAGCATTCGTCGCATTTTCTGTTGCCGAATATATGCTAAAAAAAGCTGTTGATACCTCAACATATGAAAGAGTAGTGGTTAATAGCCTTACATATGAGGTGTTGTTTGTTCACGATAATTCTTATTATACGCATTGCTACCATCAGACTTTGTCGTACTATAATAGTGGAGCATCTACGCCTTTTTTGACAGAGACTGATTACTACCAAGCTGTTGGTGGTTAAGATTTGCAGGTATAGAAAATGAAAAAGACACTCTATACGTTTTTGGTTTGGGATCTTCTGCTGTTTGCAATGGGGTTAAGTGAGCTTATCTTTTACAGAGACCTCACGCTCAGAGAAGGCGCCGTCGTAAGCTGGACACAGCCAGCGCTCGTGAGCCTTACCTCGTTTTTGATCCTAATCTCCATCTATTATGGGCTGTATCAGCTTTTCTTTGGGAAAAGGTTCTGCATGAAAACCGAGATGGACGCAGAAGAACTCGAAGCGTTCCGGTCGCAGACCTTGAATTTCCTGAAAAAAGAGAAGATCGATCCCGGCCGGTTACAGAAACACCTGCGGTATCTGATCGCCGCCGAGAGCATCCTGTGGGGGATCTTTCTTGTTTATCTGTTCGTTTCAGAGACCATGGGAGGCTGATGCCTCCAGGACGGCGTACAAAGGTTCCCCAATCTCACTGCCAAAAGTTTCAGTGGAACTCCAAAATAATCTTCTGTCCGGTCAAATCATAGCAATTCGACTTTTTAATGCAACAGCAACAGCGTTGAATTGCATATCGCAAATATACTGTTTGAATGTTGCGCTAATTTCTTGACCTGCGGATAATAAGATCATTCGGGGAATCCCGCAGTAAAGAACGCCGAGCGTTTTGAATGAAGTTGGAATCAAGGAAGGTGACTCCCATGCAGAAGAATAGTTCTCTTTGATTTTATAAAGGAGCGACTTTTATGAAAAAAGTTGGAGTTGTTTTATTTGTAGCAGTAGTAGTATCGTTGATTTTGCTGATTATCGGAAGTATGATCGGTATTTTGCCGCAGCCGATTTTCAGTGTTAGTATGTCAACGATTGGAGTGCTCTACATCATAGGAATTGCCGGTATCATTAGTGCAGTGATAATGCTTTTTACCAAAAACAGGAAGTGAGGAGATGCTTATGAGAAAAAACCTTTTCAAAAGAATAACTTCGATTATTGCCGCTTTTGTAATTGTGTGTGGGAGTAATGCAACCACACGCATTTGCAATGGCAGAGAAGCCGTATGCAGTTGGGAATAATGGGAAAGTCTCTTTTTATAATCTTGACCAACTTCAGGATGAAGAAAGCGTCACGCATAAATTCATTGATAAAAATGGGAATGAAGCAAGTATTTCGATTAAACGAGTATCAGGGGCAGCACGAACAGCTGGGTCTTGGTTGGTCAGCATGGATACAACCACCATTGATGCTGAATATTATGTAGACCTAGTGAATAATCGTATCGTAATGGCGCGTGATTGGGGCGTTTACACGATCGGTTATGACTATAGTGATGTACAATTAGAATATTCGGCCTCTTATTCAAGACTGTCGTTTAAAGTAAGCCTCCAAGGTGTTGTAAGTGGAACATGTTGGCTTAAGGCGACTCCGAGAGGCTACAATAATCAGGTTGACGTAAGCTATAGTGCATAATGGCTATATATTTGGAAGATACGTGCCGATGAGTGTTGGTCGGATTTCATAAAAAGTAGACAGTAATAAAACCTCCCCGTGTAGGATAATAGAACTACACGGGGAGGTTTTGCTATCTCCAAAAAAGTTGCAGCCTGAGATGCTTATTACTCGTCTGTAAAATAAACATAAGGGGGTGTTTCGTTTGATCTTTAGAACTGAAATATCAAGGATGCGTTTTTAAAACGAATAGATGATTGTTGAATGCTTAAGTTGATTATATAAAAATTACATATCTAATAGATCAACTAAAAACATTGTGGAATATAACAGGTTCTTCAGCTATCTTCATCTGTTGAGAAGCTTATTTCGGGCCGAATCCAACCAAGAATCAAAAGACTGCGAATAGTGCGCTTTATTTCGTCTTCTTTTGATTCTTTCCAATGCTTTTTCCAATCGATGACATCATCAAAAATGTCTTTTTCGGTCACTTTTTTCCTCTGTTTTAGAAGACTGTCGTAAGAAAACATTACCGTTGCCATCATTTCAGCTTGGTTCGTGTTTTTAATCCGGCAAAACAGATCTACAGTCCTATCCAAGCATTGAAGTTCTTCAGTGGAATATAATGTGGAATCAAACACAAAGTTTGAGGTTACATGTGTTTCCACCATGTTCTGCCCATTATATTGAGTTTCAACCATCAGATTTGCATTGGATAAAGCTGTAATGCTTTCTTTCACTTGTATAGAGTAAGGGCCATAACTTGCTTTGGTAAAATTGAAGCCGGTTTTAACCCCAGATCGAGTGAGCACATAGCAAATCTTCTGGAAGATAACTCTACCAACATGGAGAGAGTATTGTTGTTTGTTTACTTGATGCACTACTTCAAGGATTAGAAGCCACTTGTTATTAAATGGGAGCATTCTCGTGCCTTCAGTTTTTTCGCAATCTGATCTAGCTTTTTCCAAATAATCAGGAGATAATTTTTCTATAGGGGTACCATAGGGAGCGTATATTTCAATTTCAATGGGCAGATCTTTTAATTCCTCATACATTTTAGGGCCAACATCATCCCAACTCAGCCCACCGTTTCCACAGCCTAAGGGAGGAAAAGCGACAGAGGAGATCCCTAGTTCCTGGTATGACTGTCGAAACCACTCCAGTCCCTCAATAATATATGAGAATTTCGAAGGAGATCTCCAATTATCCTTTGTAGGGAAGTTGATTATGGAAGCACCGGCCAAATCACGATAAAGGTAGGGATGTCCAGGCTGTACTTTTCCTTCTTTGCAGAGCAACTGGTATTCACTAAACATATAAGGGTATCTTTTTTTGAATTCCAAGGCAATACCTTTACCCATAACACCTACACAGTTCACGGTATTTACCAATGTACTACATTTACTGTCAAATATGTTTCCGAGTAGTATTTTCATAATTATCCCTCCCTCCAAAAAAATACTTTGGGATGTACCATGATTGTTTTCTGGAAGCCAAGCGATTCCAAATCATGTTGTGCTTTTTCATTCACGACAATAGCACCGATGATATATTCAAAATCTATTTTATCTGGAACCAATATTTCTGCACACTTGATTCGTTTCCTCTTTAATTGTTCATAAGGATCATCGTCAGTCCACCATTTACTATAGATTTGGGCAAAATTTAGTTTTTTGATTCCTTCTTCGGGTGAATAGAACCGACTATATTCACTGGCCGCATTTCCGTCTGAAATAACAGTCCCTTTGAAGTCTAGTACAACCGAAGAAATGGCCAATACACACAGGGACTGAGCCATACTTTGTCGCTTATACATCATTGGATTACGTGGGTCGAAGTATGCATTCGCATAAGAATGCAATGGACCACCATTTGGGATGATTACATTATCCCGTCGAGATTGCACGTCTTCCATAGCAATCGATGTGTGTTTCATTGCTGTAACGCACTTATAAGAAAGAACACCCTGACGAATTATAGAGGGAATATTGCTGATGGGTTGAATATTATAAATGCTTCTTTTTTGGTTCGCTCGAAAAACAGCTCACTTGGAGTGGCCACAGCTGTTTTACCCTCCTTATCAATCAGCCTATAGAATATCAATTTAATTATAGCATATATTCTTGCTGTCAGCAAGAATATATGCTTTTTGAAATGGACTCTTTTTTTGCAAATACGTCATTTTTTGGGGCCTTTAACAATATGAGGTGGTTCATATCAAATGGAAAAAGGCGTTTTTTAAGGTGTTGGCGATTCATACGGTGTATCTTCCTAAATACATTGGATTAAATGTTTGCCTGATGAACCTTTCTCTGGCATTAAGGATATCCGCATCACTGACTCCAAGGAGAGGACTATCATTTCTGCACTGCATGCCCTTGATATCGAAGATGGTACAGCCAAAGGTTTCTGACTTCCGTTGGAGCAGGAATCGGCCGTACACAGCGGTTTTACTCTCACACCAGGATACGATTTGCGGCACTGGAATCCGGCTCTGTTTTAAGGGAATGCAGCATGGGCAGAATAAAATAGATCAGCTGCAAATCTGCCCACACAAGAAAACGCAATCAGAACTCAATTTCAAAAATAGACTGTCTAAGAAAATGGCGTGATTTGGTACTAAAAATCCGCCGAGGCCCCTCCCCAAAAGAGAGGACCCTCGGCGGATCTCTTTTACCTGCTCGGAGCTGTTTTTTGCCTATTCTTTTCCTCCGCAAAGAACAGCTCCACATTCTTCTGCGCCCGCAGCAGCGGCTGCATCTCCTCCCGTGCCTTGCGGTACGCTGGGTAGATGGCTTTCTTCTTTGCCAGCAATTCTGCGTATTCCGCATTCAGCTCTTTCACCTTTGGCAGCTTTTTCAGACCCGCGTCGTCAAAGGCGGCTTTGGCCGCTCGGTGCAGTTCGATTGCCTCCCGGTGAGTCTCCAGAAACTTTTTACTGTAGCCAGATTTGCGGTACTCGGCGTACACATCACAGGTCTTGGCAAAGTGGATGATGTGCTCCCGCAGGGCGGCGATCTCCGCCATCCGTTTTTCTGCTGCCTTGATGGAATCTCCCAGGGCATGATACCGGGAAACAGCAGCTTCTGTGCGCTCGTTCAGTTCATCCTCGTTGCCGATCTTCTGCTCCTGTAAAAAGAGCAGGGTCTTGGACATTTCTTTCAGGTTGTGCTTTGCTGCCCACTTTTTGTAGCCCTCGCCTTTGCCTTCTGCCATTTTTGCCTGAATATCTACAAGCAACTGGAAAGGCTGCTCTTTCGGCGGCTGCTTCTGATGGGGCTGGTGTTTTGCCTTGCCTGTCAGCACAGCCTTGATCTCCTCCTCGCTGTACCCTTCGCCCAGCGTTTTGAAACGGATGAACCGCTTTTGCCGGGGGCATTTGACAGAGGTGTATTTGCCCCGTTTGATCTCATAGCCCTGCTGCTCCAATGCCGAAAGAAAGGCTTCAAAATCCGTGGGATTTTCCGCAAGGATGGTGTCGATAACCCCGCACAGCCGCTCCCGGTTGCTCTCTTTTGGCGGGTAAGGGATGCGCTTCTGCCGCTCCCGGTAGGGTTTGATCTCGATCACCGAGAGTTGATGTTCCAAACAGATCTGATCGCTGAGACGCTGCACAGCCAGACCGGACAGAAAAAAGTCCCGGAACTTCCGTGTGCCGTCCAGAGAGGTGGAGTTGAACAGCACATGATTGTGGATATGCTGGCGGTCGATGTGGGTGGCCACAAGAAAGGCGTGCTTGCCTTTAGTGAACCGCATGGCCAGCTCGTAGCCCACCTGGTTGGCTTCTTCCGGCGTAATTTCACCAGGCTTAAAGGATTGCCGGATCTGGTAAGCAATCACATCTCGTTTCTGGCTGCGTCCGGTGCTCTGCTCATATTGCCGCTTGGAGAGCAGAAACTCCTCGTCCACAGTTAGGGGGCTGCACGCATAGCTGCTGACCAGTTCCCCCTGGGCGGTCTTGTCTGGGTTTTGGGCATAGTCGGTGCGGTCTTTCAGGCAGGCGGCCACCGATTTGCCCTTGTTTTTGTGCAGTGCGATCAGGCGTGTGGCTGCCATACTGGGCGCTCACCCCCTATCGAAGCATCCGTTCTCGGTCTTTTGCGCCTTGCAGGTAAAGTTGTTCGCACAGAATCCGTTCTGCTTCTCCAGAAAGGTCGGAAAGTTTCAAATAAAGGTCCCATGCATCTGCCGAGATGCATTCCCGCAGGGCCTCCTCCAGTTCTTTGGCTTGTGCCTCCAAGCGGTGATAGGAGACATTGTCCGCCAATGCTTCCTCTGTGCGTGAGGGCAGCGTGCTGCGATAGAAAAAGAGCATGAAAGGATAGTCCATCGTTATTCACCTCCATGTGGGCTGGACTGCATCTAGTATAAAAGATCCCCTCGGCAGTCACAAGGATGTGGGCCGCCGATTATAAGACCCGCAGCTGGGAGAGGATCTGCCGGGCCAGGTCGGTCAGCTCTTCCAGCTGGCAGCGCAAGGCTTCTACGTTTTGGGGATAGAGATAGCCAGTTAGGTGGGCTTCGTGGGTGAAAAAGCTCGCTCCCGATCTGAATCACAGGGAGGGTTCCAGAGTGACCTATCAGCAGATTCTAAACGATCGTGCTGTTGGTCATGCGCATCAGACTGCCCTGGATCGTCACCCTTGGTCCAAAGGGGGTGTGATGGATGCTGTGGAGGATGACAAGAGAAAAGCCAAACCACGACCTGTACAAGATGTACGGTGAGGTTTGGCTTTTAAGGAATTAGGAGTAGTATTTTTGTGTGCGGCTGCCGGGATGTTCCGGATTGGTCATTTTCAGCTGGCCGCTTTCCAACAGCGGTGTTACATATCGCTGCATGGCGTAGGTTGTCGTTTTTAGCTTCAAAAAATCTGCAATTTCCTTGCGGCTGCGTGGCGTCTTACAGAAGTCCACCAATGTATCTGCGGCACCAGAGGTGGAAGGCGTGGCATCAGCGGACACAGGTGTATTGTAAAGCGTTACTACAAACTCGTCTCGCCGATTTTCAAATACTGGTGCAGGCAGACCATAGGATTCCATCTCACGTCGAATGGTAGGAATGCCGGAGTAGCGGTTTTCGGAATCGGTCAGGGTTTCTGCCATGACTGCCAATGCGGGGTTGCGCAGATCGGGGCGAGAATGCCCTAACTGTTCGATGGTAGCGCGGCCGTACAGACAGCCCGGACTGTGTACTTCAACGCGGTCAGAGAAGAAGTCCAGTTGCACAGGAGTACCCTCGGTATAAAGGCTGTAATCCCGATGAATCAGTGCATTCAGAATGATCTCACGCAGCGCATTGATTGGATACTCTGTCCGATCCATGCGCAGTCCGGTATCAGGTGCAATGACGGTCCGTGTTTTCATATTTCGTTTGCAGAAAGAAAGGGCTTCCTCAACCATTTCTGCAATGGTTCCTTCGATGCGCTTGTTGTCCAGAAAACGTGCGGAATCGTCCGCAAGACTTCCGATCTCGGTGCCGGGAACGACGATTGCTGTAATGCCGAGCTGTGGCAGATATCCTTGCGGATAAATCGCAAAATTCAGGATGGCTGCAAGCGTTGGGGTGTTGTTGCGGGTAATATTGAGAAGTTCATATTGCTCTGGCTCACTCAATTTTCCGAAACCGGGACGGTCGATGCGTTTTTCCAAAACATATCGTTGAAGCACATCCT